>Ga0209282_1000901_pt1 | contig 15470 bp, 10 predicted proteins | sample Mtrugardesep15_FD_187529 | JGI IMG/M metagenome (GOLD analysis project Ga0209282, IMG submission 187529) | Root nodule microbial communities of legume samples collected from California, USA - M. trunc garden sep15 (SPAdes) (version 2) | ecosystem: Host-associated > Plants > Roots > Nodule...
GATTTTATTCATGAAAACAACTTTTCCTCCCTAGATTCGTTGAAATTAGTTGGAGATTTGATTCCGTCTCAAACTCTCATCACTAAATTCCGTTTGTCAAGTAATGGGTTTGTTTTGTCAAAAAAACAACAACAAAGTAATGGGTTTGTGCATGCTTCCATAGAAAATGAGTGATAGCATTGTACAATAGATCATACATTTCTAATATACATTTTTTACTTGTTAAAAATTTGTATGAATCACACTAAATTATTGTAAGTTTCGTACAAATTTAGCAGGTCTCATATCAATTTTGACCAATAAAAAATAATGTTAAAAAATATATTTTAGATTTTGTTACTAGCATTATTTTTCCATAAAAACAAAGAACATGGTTGGTTTTTTTTGTCTCAATTTAATCCTTATTTATTAATTTTGTTAAGTCTTAACCTAATTTTTTCCCTCCACTAATTCATTATTAGGTTTGCAACAACTCTATCCTAAAACTAGACTTTTGACCCGTGCGACGCACGAGTCTTCTCTACTGTAATAGAGACCAATAAATAATCTTTAACCCGTAAGATTATGGGTCGATCAATAAACGCAAATTCGATTATTAGAGATACAATATTAGAATCAAATGATAATAAATAAAAAAATTATAAAGAAAAAAGATAAAAAGAATACAAAATTATATTGTTGCACAGGTCAATTTTATTTATTACTTTTATAGTTAAACATAAAAAATTAATGCAGTTCATGGTTCCTAACAAATTATTTAGGGTAGCCGAGTTTGCATGGAAATTAAGATATTCTGTTTGTAAACGTATTAAATAACTGTATAACAACTTGTCAAAAAAAAAATATCTACAGAAACAATAGGTTAAGTTGCTGCGGATCTAATAAAATTAATAAATAATAAGGATAAGGATTAAAATATCTATTAAATTTTTGGTTTGAAAAATATTCACGGTTATTAGAGAGAGAAATGAAAAACATATATGATGGAACTGTCAATGGAGGATATATATCGGTTTACTATTGTGTGGGTTTCATATGAATTGTCGGTGGAGGATATTGATGGAACTGTGTCGATGGCCAAGTCGTACAATAATATATAGCACACATAAGTTTACTTGATATCTCTCTTGTTTATTCTCTTTAATATTTAATTATGTCTTATTTTTATATGTTGAATATTATTTGGATATAATTTTATGTCAATATTTTACAACAGCTACCCCATTAATATATTACTTAGTTACTCCAAATAATTTTGTTGGTTTAAAAAGAGATGATTTTAAAAATAATTATTGTTAGATTTTATTTTTATTTTTGTTGTCGTTTCATTAAATATAAGTAAATTTTATTGTAAATTTATTTTACTTATTAATTAAGTTTAATATATTAATTTCTAAAATATATTAATATTTTATATTTGACCCTTTGTAGCTTCGTGTTGTTAACCACTTCAACTAAATCTCGTATTTTCAAAGAGAAGAATAACTTTTTTATGATGGTTGTTTTACAAATAGAGATGTTGCTACTTTGTTGAATTTATAAAATTATAAGTTTTCATTTTTTTCTTGATTCTTGAATTGTGATTCTAAAAAAATACTTGAAAAATTAAATTCAATCATGAAAATATCATTTCTTCTTGAATCTTCATCTTATCTTCAAATAAATATATCATAATTTCTAGTTCCATCTATATTCTATATGCATGGGATGGTTCCGCATCCTTCAACCTCTTCACAGCCAAATAGGAATTAGAGTCAGAAACATATAGTAAAGATCAGATTGTTTATAGAAGGGGGGATGAGATATTTTTCCTATGTTAAAATGGAGCCAGGGGAAATTTTTACATGGCCCAATCAAACTTCCTATACAGTAATCTTGTTCCAACACAATCCCCTTCACAAGATATGCTTCATACTCGACGTCCAACCGAACGACTTCTTTTTTCTGCGTCGTGGTGCAAAGTTGAGGCCAAACATCTCCTTGAAAGCCTGATCTGGCTCAACTGTACCAACCAGCTTTGCAACAATGGTCGCACTCTCTCTAATGTGGTTTATATCTTCTGTTTCGGACCATAGGCGATGAGCCAATTGCAACCTCCTATGCCTTGAACTCATACTTATACCCCACTTCAAATACATGTTCTCTCTTTCAGATCTTGACAACTTCCTCTGCATTTGGCTGCTCAGCATTTGTCTCTCTCTTCGAAGATATCTCTTGCTGTTTGCAAAAGAAATACATTATATGTTTTGTATTAAGCAAAATGTAAACTTTAGTTACAAAAATATAATATCAAAATCGGCCTTTAATGAAACCAAATACTTTGAAATATTATTACCTTGATTCAGGGGTAAGGGTTCGTCCATCTTCTAAAATTTGATTATCTTTGAGATAGGACAGCCTTCTCAGCTCTACCTCCATATAGATAGAATCTGAGGGTTCCCCTTTGAATAGAAGGAAAAAGTAAGTCCTATGGACCAATGAAACATTACAAGAATGCCATAGTTCAACAATCTCTTTCTGCAGCCGCTTAAATTCTGAAGACCAAGCCAAATGTTTTTCTTCATCAGATTGCAATGTGTTCAACCCAACATCATTGAACTTTTTGTAAGAAACAGTGGACTCACGTCCTGTCTCCTGAACCTGCCATGCAAAACAACTTAAAGATCACTTGCTGAATTATTTCATTATAGTAACAAGGGCTTTGATAACAATATATATACAAGCGGCTTACATCATCACATCAGTAACTTGGTTAAACGAAAAAAATAAAGATGAATATATGTATATATGATCAGAAACATTTTAAATTAGATAAAATAGCTGATATTGGCCATCAACACACGAGTATAAGATCAGTAAGAGAGACACAAACAAACAAAAGAGGTGAAATATTGAAGCATACCTCATGGTTCGCCGGTAGATTTGAACTTCCACGTTCTTTCTTTTCCCTTCTTACTGGAGATAAATCACTATCATCGTCAATTTCTATTTCAAATGACGATTTCACGTTCTGTATGTCAGCTGTAGAACATCTCACACAATTCCCATAACCAGCCCAGGATAACCTCTCATCATTGGGATTATAGTTTAGTGTATAGGTCCTCTTTTCAAATCCCTGAGGTCTTCCAAGGTAGTCGTTTTGGATCCTTATTGGGGGGGTATTCTGAATTATTTCATCCTGGTCAAACCAATCTGAAGATGAATCCTTCATGAGACTTGCTTTGCAGCTTCTGCTTCTGGTCAATTTCAAGATTCTAGAACTAGATGCACATTTTTCTACCAGCAATGGACTTATTTTCTCTGAAGAGGGTAGAACAAAACCTTGGTGCAAGCTATTCAGTTTTTTGTTTTCCTTTAACTCATATGAGCACAAATCTTGATTTTCTTTATGGATGTTATCAACTTCTGTCAATCCTGAGACAGCTGCATTTTCCCCAGGAGATGAGCACAAGTCTTGATTTTCTTTGTCGATGTTATCAACTTCTGTCAAACCTGAGACAACCGTATTTTCCCCAGGCGATGAGCACCAGTCTTGATTTTCTTTGTCGATCTTCTCAACTTCTGTCAATCCTGAGACAGCCGTATTTGCCCCAGGAGATGAGCACACGTTTTGATTTTCTTTGTCGATGTTATCAACTTCTGTCAATCCTGAGACAACCGTATTTTCCTCAGGAGATGAGCACCAGTCTTTATTTTCTTTGTCGATGTTCTCAACTTCTGTCAATCCTGAGACAGCCGTATTTGTCCCTGGAGACGAGCACAAGTCTTGATTTTCTTTGTCGATGTTCTCAACTTCTGTCAAGCCTGAGACAGCTGTATTTGTCCCTGGAGATGAGCACAAATCTTGATTTTCTTTGTCTATGTTATCAACTTCTGTCAATTCTGAGATCGCCATATTTGCCCCCGGAGATGATGCATTCGAGTCTGTGTCTTTATTTGGACTCAAAGCTGCTGGACTTGAGTGTGTATCTTGATCTTCTGACTCAATGCACCTAACTTCCTTACAGCTGTCGCCTAATTTATCACCGGGCTGTTCTTGACCTATCTTCTGATCCACTTGATTAGCTACAGCATCATGACTTACAACCAACACCCCTTGAAAAGGATTCCTGATGGGAAGACTCTTTTCCAAATCAGGGAGCTGGAAATAGTTCTCTTCGGAACTAACACTATGTCCATCTGAATATTGAGAAGCATCAAAAGATCTAACACTCTCTATGCCATCAAAATTTAATAAATTTGGTTCCTCTGTTTGATCTTCAAAGTCCATTGAACTTCGCACACGTAGTTTGGGATACTGAGAACCCAAACTTTCCTGAAAATTGGGTTTGAACACAAATGAGATTGAAAATGAATGCTAATTTTAATGGTTTAGAGTACACAAATACACTTACCAAATCACATGAGGACATATCGTCTCCAACCACTTGAAGCATGTCCTTAATTTGAGAGTGGGCAAGGTCCCGTTGCATTGCCAGATCCATGATCTCTTTCTTTAACTGCAAGCAGAGATAGTAGTCCATATTTATAGCTCAAAAACACAATGCTCAAAAGTAAGTAAATTAGTCTCATCATTCCTTGTTACATAAAACTGATGTAATCGTTTCACAAAAATATTCAGTAACTATAATATACATAATAGAAAGAACACTTGTGTCCTCCAAATCTTTTTCCCTCTTTTTTAAATATCAAACTGAAATTGGCTAAGAACTGAATCTTTTCAGGCAGGGTATTACAACATATATTGACAACTTTGAAATGTTTAAAGTCGGAATAAGATTATCTATATTGTCCTCTTAGTTTAAGAATGAGCGTGAAACACATTACTTTGTAAATAAAAAAAGTCAGAAATAATCTCAAGTATATACTTTATATTTGAAGTCTCATGGCAGATCGAAGCATGGAAAACATAAAATTAAGTCAACATATTCTAAAATGGCTAGCACCCCAGGAAAATTTATACAATCCCCAATATTTAAACTCAAATATGAGTACAAACTAAATTAAAGCTCACATCTTTTGCAACTGAAAGTGCATCGAATGACTATTATTTTCCACAGGACAGTCATAAATTTCAAAAGTTTAAGTTTTAATTTGTCAAATTTTCAGCATAGGGTGAAATATTTCAAATGAAATGACAAAGCATGTGATAGGATCTAATATGTACACATAGGCCCACTTAGAGGGAGAGTTAGTTACATGAGAGAGAGAAAGAGTAGTTGGTTATATAAAGGAAGGAGAATAGAGAGTGAGGGATATCTTTGATCACTATTCAGTTAGGAACCTTATGGTTTAGGCAGAGAGAGAAATATCTCTTCTCTGAGGAGCTTCTGCTCTAGGGTTGCAGGGATTATCTTCTGTAATACATTGATTTTCAATTCAATAATACAATTTATTTCTGTGTTAATTCGGGTTTCTATCAGCATGTGAGTTATCAAATTTAATAAAATCACTTAGATGAAAGATAGAACTGAACAGGTCGGCTCACTCATGAGGAAAGACCAACTCAGTGCAGAGAGTGAATGAAAATGTGGGTTTCAGGACGTTACAGGACTAGTAACAAATAGTTGAAACAACAATCCAGTGAGAACAGCTACTACCTTACAAACACTAGTCTACCTTTCAAGAACAAGCATATAACTTATATAACATTGTGGATGATATAGATATTGTACTTATATGCGTAAAAAGTAATGAATCTGTTGCAAAATTTTTGATGATTACCATCTCAATTTGGAGGTCTTTTTCTCGCAGCAATTCTGCAGAATCAGGTTTACGCTGGGTCGACCCTGACTTTCTGAACTCACTTTCCAGCCTAGCCAACTCTCTTTGCAATTGTTTGACCAACAATTTATCAGACACCACTACATTGACTTTTGCATTAGTTGACACTTCTTTAGCGCAACTTGCAAATAAGAGGGTGTTTCTGGTTTGTTCAACATAGCTCCGTGCAGGACTCATGGTACAGATGATTGCTGTTCTAGCATTGCCTCCTATTGAAGACTGCAGTATGCGGGTTAGCTTCGAATCTCTGAAAGGGATGTGTCCATTTCGCCCCTTGCTGCGATCAAATTCATTTTTTCTACTTTTTTATATAAAATCAAAGGATACATTTCACGAAAAGTATATAACATTCTTAATACATTAAACAGCAGATTCAATACATTTATGATAGAACTCTGAAAGAGTTTCATCTGATTTCTATTTGAAATTAATAAAGTCACTAGTAACAGAATTTGTAGGCTAAGGATGAGTTCATAATAAGATTTGAAGAATGTAAGTTCAAGGTAATGGAAAGCACTAGACTTTGAAGCATTTATGGTAAATCATAGAGTTTCTTCTGATGCTTGCAAATACTCGATACTTGCTGCCTATAATTTTTTGTGACAAAAGTAGAGAACGATCTTGCAACACCATCATTAAATAAAAAATGTGTCTCTGTGCTCTTTTAAACGTCTCCAAAGGAAAATTGCATGTATGTTAAAGTTATGAGTAAAGACTGAAAGAATATAGAGACAAGTATTATACATTTGTGTGAGTAAACACGTTTGAAGTGCAACCATTTCAAGCTAACCTGAGTTTGCGGATGACAGTTCCTAGAGTCAGTAAACTACGGTTGATGTGGCATCCTTCTTTCAACCTCGTACCAGCTGAATTAGTTTGTGATGCTCGCTCACTTCCAGCAAGATCAACAAAATTCTGTATCCAGGAAAATAAGTTTTATTGTTTTGATTTTCAATTGAAGTACTTTAACGTAATAAAGTGATTCTCATTATTTTCCTTTATATGTGTGAATCAGCCATACCACAGAAGCGGCAAGAGCGCTCGATTTATAATTTCCCAGAAATTCACGCGCAGAACTTTCAATCGTCTGAAAAGCAACATTATTTAGGCAATGTAAGCAATTAAGTACCGAAAGATTTAACCTCCTTTCAACAAAGTTAGGAATCCACGTACCAGTCTTAGAATTTGATGTGATCTGGAGCTTACTTCATTCAAGGATGTCTCTCCTATCTGCCGTTGTGCTGAACAAGTTGTTAGATAAGTATATGCAATCAGCTCTAGTTGGACAAAGGATTGTAAAGAAGGGAAAAAATAATAATATAACGAAGATAATCTGAGAAATTCCGTCGAAGCAATAATGATTATAACTATCCGCAGTCCTTACTTTCACAGAAAGAAATAAGTTCTGTAAAATGGTTCCAGTCACGCAAAGTTTCCTCAGTGAGTCTCTCAACAACTGTGCCTTTCTGTTTAAAAGACAAACTGTCAGCAAATTTTCATACACATTATCATTTTTGAAAAACTGGTAAAGATATTTACCTCTGGATCATCAAGAAGTCTGAGTGGTGTAGTGTCAGTACTAAGGAGGTCCCTGACAGATTCATTATAGATCTCCATCGCTGAAAATTTCAAGACAAATTCCCTTTCTCTGTGCTGTAAAAAAATCTAATCAAAACAAGGTTTTCAAAATGACAAGGTGATGCAGAAATGTGTTCAGTTTCATATACCTTTTCTATGTAATTAAAAATGTCAGCTACAGCATACTCAGTTGTACCACTCATGGTGTACGTCTTTCCACTGCTTGTTTGTCCATATGCAAATATGCTAGCTGATCAAATAGATAACCAAACACTTGATAAGCACCATGAAAGATGCTAATATAGAAGTTGATTGATATGGATGCATATGATGGAGGAAAGCTAGATTAAGGGAGGAAAGAAAACTCACAGTTGATGCCATTGAGAACAGAAAGAGCTACCTCCTTAGCCGCTTCTCCGTACACCTGCCTTGTTGGGCAATCAGTCCTAAAAACTCGGTCTACGGTGAAAATAAATGAAGGTGGATCAAAAGAGGGAAGCAAATATAGTTTCTAAAATTTTGAGATCTGATGAAATAAAAGCCAGACACGGTCTTGTTAAACTTCCTTAACCAAAACAACATTACACAACCTTCTACTTCCATGTTTAATACAAGATTATGATATTACACAATTTCCTTCAATGAAAATCTCAACTACATAATATCCAGGCGAGATTTTAAGGCCTACTCGGAAGCTCATAACATTCCAGAAACTTTTGTGATTCAACATCAATTATGGTGAATTGTCACTGTATTCTCCAAGTTAATTCAGCCTAATCTTATAAATAAAAAAACCATTCAAACAAGTAAAAGTATACGTTACTCAGGCGGCAATGTAACTAGGAAGTAAATTAAACAAGTGCATGTTTTCCGTTAATCTATTTTTAAATAGAAAAATTGTTGGTTTTCAGTCAAAAGCCATCAGCATTTGGAATTTTGGATCAATCACAAGCTTTTATATAAAGTACAAGCACCAAGTAAATAAATATAGGATGGATTTGTAACATAAGCCTCTTCATACCAAATGAATAGGTTGTTGGATACAAAGACCTTTCAGAAGCTGAAAGGTTGCTCCTGTACATAATGGTATTGTCATTAATGCATTCCCATTCAGATAGATCATTTTTTGCTAACTCCTTATCATTCAGCGGCCGCACACGAACGGAAACAAGGATTCTCTCCTCACCACCTGTCCCACCTTGCATGGCCTCCTCCCCTGAATTAGACCCCATTTTCAAACTTCCTTCTCAACCCTTTTCTCTAAACCTTCAAATCCAACTTCACCAATTCGGCATTCAATTATTTCATTACATTTCAAGTTCTTTCATAAAGCTTGTATTATTCTTTTGTTGGAACTTGGGATGGCGTAGAACACACGGGCCACCGCAATCATTATCTGCAGAAACAAAATCATCTAAGGTTACCTCATCATAAACAAAGCAAATAAAACAAAAAAATGATGACATTCATGCAATTGTATATTCATGGGATCATATAGAAATTGACCAACTTCACAAACTCTAATAATATATATCTTTGATCCAAAATGCGGTGCATTTTGTATTCTAATAGAAAATTTGGAATTTTCTGGGATGGTCTCCAAGACAAGGAAACATCCTGTCAAATTCTCCTTCACATGCAACATATAAAAAAAATAAATTTTGTACAAGAAAATTACCTACACCGTGACAAAAACTTGGGATTCAATTTTTCAAAGAAAATTCATAACAAATTCAATGTTGCTAAGAAATTCAGAAATTAAACTCTGAATATGGATTATCAAAATGGGTAAATAATTGAATGGATGTAATAATATTACTAAAAATCCTAGCTGTGATATTTTATTTCAGTTCAAACTTAATTTAGCAAGTAAAACAAAATCCAAACAATTCATGAACAGAAATTCCAAAAATAGTACATGAATCAGAAAAATAAATATCACAAAAATCCAAAAAATATGCTAAAATTGCAAATTCCTTAATGTGACAGTGAATTTTGCGTGTTTAGAAAGAAACGGTTAAAATCAAAATTGAAGATCACAAATTCAAATTCAAATTCAAATCCGAACTTATCAATCTATTATTATTATCCATGAATCACAAGTGAATTATCACATTTTCGTATTTCATATTAAGCTGAAATCTAGATCAAAATTCAAATTATAACTATCATCAATAATGAATAATTAAATAGAGATTAATTGCGGAGATTCACCTTTGAAAATGCGATCTGAAACGGAAAAGTAGAAGAATGCAAGAAGATGAAAGGAATTGAGAATTGAAAAAAGCAGAGAGAGAGTTGTAACTGTTTGTGGAAATGTGTGTGTGATGAATGAATTTGAAAATGTGAAGAGAGTTATGGCGTCTCCTTCTTAGTTTGTTGGTAGTTGAGTTGCACTGCATGCTTCATTTTCAGCTTTTACTTTTTCTCTCTCTTTTTCAAACTAACAAAACTTAACTACCGCGCTAAAAAACCATTACTCTAGCCGGTTAACACAGGGATTATTTATTTAAAGTTGATAGAAATCTTTTACCTTTTTAAAAGTTTTATATTCTTACTAACTTTTTCAAAACTATATTTAAATACCCATTAAACTTTTAGTGTACATAAAACGGTGTTTAAAATTTTATAAATTATTATAAATTTGTATCGGTTGAACTATAAATAATATATAAAAAATGACACGTGTAATATTAATGTAAACTAGTTTTACATTAACGCTCAATAAAAATATAATATTTTGCAATTATTTATTCTTCTTCTTCGTATTGCCCTCCTAAATTTCTCGTGCAACCTATAGACTTTCAATTTTGTCCTCTATCGAATCATCTACTTTTGATTCTATAATCTTGAGTGTGTTTTTAAGATTCATGTTATAGAATCCAAAATATTATAATATATGTGCATGAGCATGTTTCTCATAAACATACACTCCCTCACCAATTTTCTCTACTTTCTCTTGATACCCCTTCATAAACACCTTATTTTCAACGAAATTTTGATTTCTAACCACAATTCAATCATTAATGGACAACAAACACATTGTTTTTGTCTTAATACATATGTAATGTAACTATAAAACCTTCTTCATTTGACTTATATGTGTTTTTATTTCATTCGCGTTAATATACATGTACTGACACTGTATTTATATGCATGTATATTTGTATTTATATGTGACTATATTTGTTCTGGTACTGAGATATTTCAAATTATATGATCTAAAATGGGTAAAAACCCCACCCCCACCCCCCTCTTGTGTTGCAGGACTTCATTCTTATTATGTTGTTGTATTGAAGGTATTAAGATAATATAATCGGAACTAAGTAAAAACACACTTGGAATATATAATCATAAATGTACGAGTAACAAAACAGAAGACATAACCATGTATTTGTTAAGGTTTCTGACACATGATTATACAATGGAGACCTGGTTTAACACTCTTGATTACATTATTGATGAAGGAGCATATGAAAGAGAAATTTCAATAGTTTGTTTTATAAGAAAAAAAACATTTATTTGTCCACCTCAAAACAAGGTTAATACAAAAGGTGCACCAGAGAAGGTTAATACAAAAGATTCTACTTAAGAAGATCATTTCTAACTGTTAACTAAGCGATCATCGTCTTTCTTTGAGAAAGTCGGCTTTTTGTATCTAGATACACCAATTTCACACTTGAAGGCATCATACCCAAGTAGAAAGAGTGCCCATGCTAGTAATCTGGTAGTACTATCTCCGACTATTTGGATATAATTATCTATATTTTTATCGGTCAGATCTTGCATTTTAAGAATGTATATTGAAGTTGAATTTTATGTTGCTTTCTGTAGTCTATATTTTTTTGGATTCTATAATCAAAGAAAGTCAAAATAAGATTCAGATTTTAGAATTCAAATGAAAGCAAAATATGAACTTTGAACGGCGCGAGAAGCTTGGGGAAGTTAAAAACAAATTCTTAATATTATGTCCTTTGGACTAAATATATTTGTATATACTAACTGATTTCTATCGGAGTTGGGCATAATCATAGTTGAATAAATCACTATGCAAATGTTACTGCATTGCATATTTAGAGATAATTCCAACAACATATCATAGGTAGGGGTTAAAAAAAAAAAAGGTTGTAAGATATAGAAAATGTGTACCTACTACTTTTACTTGGAGGAACCTATTACAAGTTACAATGCAATATTTTTCTATGAATCATAAACCTTTTATATTTATAAAATAAAATAAAAAATATTTTGACATTTATCAACTTATCACCAATAAAATAAATAAGTAATTGGTGGGAGTTAAAATAAGTAAAAATATTTGAAAATTTCTCTTCTGGCCCTCCTTTAATGTTCATAGGCCCACCAAAATTATGTTTCTGACTCTTAAATAAGGCATTTAGAATATATAAACTGGTTGGTTGGGAAGATAACTCTTAAAATTTGTTTAGGAGATAACTCTTAATTGTGTTCGAAATTTTTTTTTGAAAAAACTAAAATGATGTATATTATCAACAAAGTTGATTCACCCTGCACAAAACATGCAAAGAATGAACCAACGACAAAATTTACAGAAGTTACAAAATCATCGGTGAATTAATAAGCACCCACCAAAAAAAGAAGCAACTGCACGTGGATTCCCATACACAGAAAAGGGTGTTTCCACCAATCATGATACATGTAGTTAAAGTTGGCCTTATTAGATTTCAGCCATAAGAATGAATTTAATTTAACCTTTTCAACTACAACAGAAGGAGCAGACACCATATTTTGGAATATACAGTTATTCCTTTCCTTTCAAATAGCCCAATCTGTAGCAAACCATATAATCCTGAAAAAGGAATGAGTAAGTCGAGGAAAACTTGACATGGTTGTAAATTGTTGAAGATGACGACGAATATTTCCTGACAAAGCTGAAAAAAATTCCCAACCATTGCCAAACATGATACCAAGAGAAGCAAAAACATCACATTCTAAAAACAAATGGGATGTCGTTTCGATGCTCCCACAACCTGACACACAAGCTGATTATGTAGCTTGTAAAACTTGACGCCGCATCAAATTGTGTTTGGAACTTAGCTCTTGATGGGTCTGTGAATAACATTGAGGAATTATCTCACTAATACATTTCATAAGTTATCTCCTAAATACATTTGAGGAGTTATTTCGCAAATCAATCGGTTCGTAACTCCTCACAATTGCTTTATTTAGAGGCAAAATCAAAATTCTAGAAAGCCAAAAAGCAATGAAAGGGGCCATAAGAGCAATTTTCAAACTATTTTATATTCCTCATTTAATAACGAGGTTTTTTGTTCAAAACTATTCATTTTTTTTTTGTCTAGAAACTGTTCAAATATTTAACTATTTAATATTTAGGAACCCATTATTTTTTTTATCATTACTTTTTTCATCATATGAGTTTCTCGTGTATTCTGTTCGGATTCTAAAATTTGAAATGTTTTAACGTGTTTTAGAGGTTTTTATAGGGTGTTTATGTTGTTTTGATTATATAATCCGATAAAAATAGGGTACACGAAAAATTAATATCCTCTTATCACTATTATAAGTAAAACTTAATTATTTTTTTATACATTGGATAATTAATATATATTTATTAATTATTCAATGTATCAAAAAATTGTTGTTTATAATAGCGATCGGATAGAGGAAGATCGAAAACAAATGAGTCTTATTTTTTCAGCAATTTAGTCCTCTAAACTCACGCCAGTGTTTTTTATTTTCGCAAACTTAGTTAAACCAATAATTTAAAATCCTAAACTGGAAAACTCTAGAAAATCTTACAAGTGATTGGATGTATTATATCCAACAAAAATTTACAGCAACTACAAATAGTCATGCTCTTTTATTTTATTTTTAAGGAAATAGTTATGCTTTTATAATTTAGAAATTTACTCAGATAAATTTTAAAGTCAAACATATTAATTTTGCTTGGTAGTAATAAGATGTTAGAATAATATTTTTTCATTCGTCAGAGTTTAAACTTTGATCCTAAAACCTATTTAACATTTAGATCAAATCAGTTGAACTATTCAATTTTTTTCAAACTTCAGAATTCTTATTTGAAATTTTAGCCACTAAACTACTTAAAAAAAAGACTAAATTGATAAATTTATATACTTTAAATATAATATTCATTATATTTATTCACTTTTTTTTTTGGTACACTATATTGATTTACTTTAAGAATTTAATTTGAGAGAGAATGATACTTTAAAATCGAAATTAGTGATTTATTTTACTTTATGGTTGTTTCTTTTATCCCATATGAACTGCACCAGCAGCTATGCTTCCTCTCATTAAAATTCTAATTAAAGAACCTTCCAGGAAAACTCCTACTCGCAAGGACAAGAAAATAGTATTTCCTTATGAAATTCCTTATATAAATAGGAAACAACCTAGCAAATGAAATTCACTTCCAAGCTAACACATAAACAAAAGTTTAGCTGAGTGAAGAAGTGTCCTAAGGGAGAATATTGGAAAATGGGGATTCAGGAAATTGGCAGCTATGAAGCACCACTACCCCTTCTCTCACTGAATCATGTGTCCATATTGTGCAGATCAGTGTTAGACTCAATGAGGTTTTATGAAGAAGTCTTGGGTTTTGGTCTCATCAAACGTCCTTCCTCTTTCAAATTCAATGGAGCATGGTTAGTTCCTATATATTTTGATTCATTACCATTTTCTTTATGAAATCTATGTCCATATTGTTTGAAGTTTGAATGAATATTTAATGTGTTACAATTTTTTGTTTTGTTTTGTGTAGGTTGTATAACTATGGGTTTGGAATACACCTGCTTGAGAATCCAAATTATGATGAATTTGATGCCCCTATGAGTGAATCACGACCCATTAATCCCAAGGACAACCATATATCATTCCAAGTAATTAACCTGTGCATTCTAAATTTCTAGTCTAGTTTTAAATCTAGTAAAAAATAATTACTAAAAGTGTTTCAATTTGGCTTTGTGCAGTGTACAGATGTTGGGCTAGTTAAAATGAGGTTGGAAGATATGGGGTTGAAGTATGTTACAGCTTTGGTAGAGGATGAAGGAATCAAGGTGGAGCAGGTGTTCTTCCATGACCCTGATGGTTACATGATAGAACTTTGCAACTGTGAGAATATTCCAATAGTGCCAATTTCTTCTTCTTCTGGCTCTTTCAAGGCACGAGGCCAGAGCTTTAAGAAGACTGTTTCTAACAAGTGTGGATTCATGGAAAATGTTATGATGCGAAGCTTGAGCATTGACATGATGAACTATGCGTTTTAAGTTATTCATATTGTTGAAATAAGGTGGTGAAAATAACTTCAACTTCCTCTTTTTGTTTGTAAGATAAGGAAAGTGTTTGTTCTTCAAAACAAGGAAAAGGTGCAGAGCATTGTTATTAAATTATGTATTCAAAACTATTTAAAACCATGTTGTATATGTTGTGCTTGAAATAATAATAAAATTGTGAGGCTTGTTACATGATACTACTCTTTTTTAACAGGGGACTTTTTTATTATCTTTTACCATAGAATGAAGAAAATAACAAGCCTATCTAAATTGTATTGGTTGGTCCGTAATTTCTAGCTCAACCAACAATTGTCAATATTATTAAGTTGAACATCTTCACCTGAAATCAAACCCAAAACCTCCCAGTTGTGTATAAGTTTTACATAGTGATTGCCACTTTGACTATAGGAAAAAAAAAACTGTTGTATGACAAGGTTCACCCGGTACCACCTTCTCTTGTTTGTTTCGTATCAAAAAAACGAAAGGAAGTAGTTTGGTTTTCAAGAGAAAAAAATCAAAAGATACAATCATTTTATGATAAAACTCGTTTTAGACGCCACTAATTCTACTCACTTTGGATGATTATCCAAACAACCATAAAAAAATGTTAAAAACCTCAATTGAGTCTAACGCAAATATAAACCAAAAGACATAGACATTAAATTAGACGAAGTCAGTCCCGTAAGTGTAGCTCAGTTGGTAGCTACCAGGGATAATTTGTGCAGGGGCCAGAGTTCGACCCCCAGATTCCCCACTTCTTCACACTTAATGTGCATGAATCTAGCCAATAAGCTACTTGACAAAAAAAAAAAAATA
>Ga0209282_1000902_pt1 | contig 15469 bp, 7 predicted proteins | sample Mtrugardesep15_FD_187529 | JGI IMG/M metagenome (GOLD analysis project Ga0209282, IMG submission 187529) | Root nodule microbial communities of legume samples collected from California, USA - M. trunc garden sep15 (SPAdes) (version 2) | ecosystem: Host-associated > Plants > Roots > Nodule...
CTGCGACGCGATGTGTGGTAGGGTCGCAACTGATTCCGTACCAACCGTAGCAACAGTTGGTACCTCTCCATGAATGGAAGATTCCGAAGTTAGGTTCGTTGAGAGCTGCTTTGAAAGACATGAGTGATGCCCATTCAGAAGTAGGGCATGACTCAACGGGTAAAACATTAAGAGCTTCTAAGGTAACTAATACTAATAATGAAATTGTCAAAACTGCTCTAGCACCACACATTTTTTTCTTAATTTGGTTAAGTAATTATTTGAGTTTCTTGCATGTAGATTTGAATGAGTGTGCAACTATGCAAATGCCACTTACTATTTATATACGGGAACTAGCAATAGGTTTGTAGTGCGTGTGTTTCAGTGTTTGTAAAGTGATGTATATGCTTGTGATATAAGGATTAATGTTAGTATGGTTTTCTTGAAAAGTTATCAGTGCATGGCTCTGTTAACAAGAAAGGAATTTTGTAAATGTCGATTCTTTTTTTTATAAAGGTATGACATGTGGTAATGGCAAGCTATCAGGTAGGTAAATCGTGATTCATGTTTAGCATTTGCATATGATGATTGAATGTTATATACTGTTAATTAGAATCACTCATAATTGTCTTTCAAAGAAATATAACTTAAAAAAGTGACATTTATATTTTGAACTAAACTCTACATTTAAAATCATCCTTAAAAAATTACATTTAAGATCAAAATAAATTTATTATTTTTATTTTCTTAATTCATGTGTTGTAATATGAGATTAGTTTGTATACAATGTAAAACTTTTTCATACATATATTCAATCAAATTGCATTGTAGTACAATTTTCTTAAGGTAATTTTTAAAATATACATCTCCACAAACATCTACATGACATGATTTAATTGAATGCATTCGTAAAAATATTTTACATGTGGAGTAGACAAATTAAATACTAAGTAAATAAGAGAGTTTAGAGTAAAATTGAGAGGAGAAAGACTATTAAAGAAAGTAAGTTTGTTGCTTATTAGGCCAAAAAGAAATGTGCGGATTGCCCTTTGACACTTTAGTTTCTGTGTAGTATCTGATTCAGTACTATTGTAGGAAATTAAAGCAGTTATCTTTTTAAAGTGATAGTAAAACAACATCTGGTTAATAATCACATCAAAGCTAAAGTGGTAAAGCTCAAAGTTTCTCATGTAGGTGCTTGCTTCTTTCTCACCTCGATTTGAAAAGTAAAATAATAATTTAAATTTACTAAATTTGAATGAAGAGACTAATTCATTATAACAGAGAAACAAAAATATTTTATATTTGAAAAGTAATCATCGAGCTTGACAGACATGCAAGTAACCACATCAAAAAGCATATCAGAGATGAGGACATACATTTTGTGGTCAGTGTAAGCCATGACATGGTGCAACCATATCATTCAGAATCTCAGATACCACTCCTACATTCATGGAGATCATAAAAAATCTTAGCCTAGTTATAGTAATAAAATCACTAGAATTTCCACCATAGTGAACAGCTTGTTCCAATCTTCGTTAGTGTTGCTCAAAATGGGAAAAAGAATCTGATTGTGTCATATTCCTCTAGGTAGTTATCTTCTTGCAGCAACTTCAAATTATCGCACTTCAAGAATATACGTTAGACATTTCAAAAACATGACTTAGACCAGCATTTGATGTACAGAAGGGTGACTTCAATCAAGATTTAGACTGTGAAGCTATCAATGACATCAATTGTTGTTCCACTTCTGTCCAGTTCTTAACTTTGGTCACCAAAGGGTGCTCATCAACCAACTCATTCTTGGACCAAGGATATGAGTTTTCATAATCAAAAAGTAGGACTTTGATTCCAACTTCAGCACACTCTATTGCATACCGCGGATTATCATCAATAAGAACCTTGGCATTCAAAGACCTGTTAATGAGAAACAGCAAGTTTGCATCTTTAAATGATAAAAAAATAGTATTTGAACGGATGCGACTCTAAACAGTGGGTAGGGAGGTATGAACACTTTAATATTTCCAAAGAGAATCAAGTCAAATCATAGAGAAATACAGATGAAGAGGATCAAGGCGCACCTACAAATCTCTGATTTTGGTCTTGATATCCCATCAAGTGCAAAATGGTTACCAAAGTGAATCTCATGAAAAAGTCCTGGGAAATTCTTCTCTATCCATTCAATAGTGTGATCCTTAATTACATTCTGCCGAGACCTGAACATATTATAAATGTGCCTCTGTTAGTTGATCCCAACAAGATTCCTCTAAAGGTTATTGAAAGTCCAATACCAAAATCATACGTTACAATGGATAGGTTAAAAAATCTTGATAACTTTCGAATCGCCGTCTGAGCACCTGGGAGAGGGTGAATCCCTGACTTGAAATACGGCGTCTTAAAAAACTCGTGAACACGAATATCAGCTGCAAAAAAGATATTAATTTCCAACCAGTCCATTAGTCATCCGAAAGAATAAAATTATTTAATTAGTGAAAAATTCCTACACAAAAATCTTGATAAAATTATTGTAAATTATTGTACTACTTGACTCTTTTGAACAAGAATTAGAAAAAATTCACTAGAGAATTGGGGCTTGCCTCAATCGTGAAAACAAAACTTTCAAATTTGACTCTTTGAACATAGATTTGTAGGGAATACGATCTCAATAAAGATCATCCAAATTGCAAAGAGAGAGACTTCAATCAATGAACTAGTAAATATCAAACAAGGAAAATTCTAATATCCAACAATTTTTGGTACACAATGGAATAGCAAAATTGTTCTCAAGTGGAATGACAATTACCTTCATCACGTGAACAGTTCCATATCTGTAACAGAAATTAAGGGTGTGTCAGGTTCCAAATTCAAACATATGCACAAATTCACAACAAAAGCAATGGACTACAACTAGTGCAAAAGCCAAATACACCTAAAGCCAACAAGGAACTGAATTATGATTTAAACAAAATCCCATTCATGGAAAAAGTAGTTCTCTCCAGCAAGAGGAAAGATTTAGACAGAATTTAGGTCCGCGACCGATGTTCAGCAAATATGGACTAAAAAATTCATGTGTCAGAAATTTTTATGAAGCACCATTGACCAACAAAACAGTGATAAAAATTTAAAATAAAGACGATGTATCAGATAACATAAAACATTAAACGGTACAACTTAATTGATATTGATGCAGCATCTCATTATGCAAAATGAAGTTCCTATCACAAATTCTAACCACCCAAATTGACAAACCAGTCATTTTAATTATACCATCGTTTATGGTAGATTACCATCGCATTACATTCTGGAAGACTATCACGGAAGAAAATTAAATCAGCACAAATAAGCCTAATTTGAATAGAGGGCAAACATTTCTAATGCTACAGCCTACATTAATACATAAGGCTGGAGAATAGGGGGCAACTATGAGTCTATGAAAGAACATCAAAGTTCCTGTTCCGATGACATTTGTTCAATATTGGCAAAACTTAATCATTTATCATGAAAACACGAAATTGCAAAAGCAGCCAACAAAAGATACCTTAAAGAACTCGTACACATGATATTCAGAAACTGAATAATTTGATGAATATTGATCTGCAATGTACTTGTTGAGAGCCGACACGAAGTTTCCTAATACTGCTTAAAAAAATTGAAAAAAATACCCATCACACATCAGAGAATATATGTGGATAATCTTAAAACTCAACTACAGTTTGAACAGTAGAGTGAAAATCAAGAAAAAATAACTGATTCAAGGTGAGACATCGCACTGAAAACAGAGGATTATCAAAGATTCATGCACACCTGGAGTTGACAATTCACAATTATTTAATAAAATGAAGAGACAAGTTTATTCACACTTGTAAAGAATAACATAAAAGTCAAACAATTCAAAAACATAATAGAATTGACAATTTCCAGCATGATCTGAGCCAGGCAAGAATATTGCAGCCAGCTATCATCAAACAGAGGGAAAAAGAAAAAAAAACATGTGGTCAATGCATCAGTCACTCAAAACAATCTTCTTTCCTTTATTTTAATTTAAAAATATCCAGTCACTACACATTACCAAGAATTTCTGGTATCTTCAGAACTTCACATGTAACAAAAGGAATTGAAAAATTGACTCTTATCCTAGTTGCATGCTGAAAAGAATGCTCCACCTCACACATTGACCAGCTAGGATTTCGGAAAATATACATGAACATATGCATGAAGATTTGGAATATGCAGTTTCTTACACCTAGAGAAGAGACTCTGAGAAATTCTTAGTTTTTATACTAAAAAATGAAACAAATTAATATTAAAAAACATAAAACAAAAAGAAGCAAATATCCTTGCATATTAAAAAACACACACAAAGAACATGACATATCTAGTGAGAATCTAATTTTGACCTCCATTAATATAAAGATTGATTCCTCCTATCAGAGCAACAATATTAGATTAATCACTTCCATGCGATCACGATGATAAGATATTATAAAATATATTGAAACAAGAACATATAGTCAAGATTTCACACAAGGTCTTCATTATTCATATATGGAAAAATCAAATCATAAAGTATTCAATTGCATACATACATACCCTCATCTACATCAACAGCAACAACAAGCTTCTCAGACAAACCTTGATCCCGAAAACAGCGAGAACTTCCATTTAACCCACCATTATCAACCTTAACAACAGTAGCATCACCGCTAACAGAATTCCCTTGCTCCAAATCAGATGCAAAACCGCGAGGTCTTGCATTAGCTCTCACAAAAAGCCTACTGCTATTACTAGCACTAGTATAAAAGCCACAACTTTTTCTACCAAACCCAAATTTTCTATTAACCCCAAAATCAAAAACATTAGCATAAAACTTGCTCAAATGAGAGCAAGGATCAACATAACCTATTGAATAAGCCATAGGGTTGTTATTATGCAAAGTTTTGTGATACAATAACCGTGCTAGGTTTTCACTATTCTTTAATCTAAACATAATAACATATAATATTCTAGCATCACAATTAAAAATGAAATTGAAGAGATAATTTTGAAATGAAAAAGGCAATAATATATTCTTATTCAAAATTGAAAGAGAATCAATTCCAGAAACAATTGGTTTGGATTGAATTGAAGACTACAAATCATCAAAGACCGGTCTTCCAATAACAGACTCAAACCATAGAAATGAAAAATTGATGTGATTGGGAAAAATCGAATCTTGCAATAATGGGTTGGATCCAATGAATGAAAAAAGATGTTGAGAAGAATTTGTAGAATTTAGAATGGAGAAAATGAATCAAAAGAAATCGGCGGTGATTGCTTGAAGTGAATTTGTCGGTTTCTGACACCACTGTAGATTTTGATTTTTTCTTCCTGAAATAGAATCATCGTTCATTCAGCATTGCATTATGATAAAGATGCATCGATATTCGCGCATTACAAATTAGATTAGATTAATCTTTTGTTAATATGAGATGAAGACGAAAGGAGGAAAGGAGTAAATATTTTTGTCGGTTAATGGGGAAATTAGGGCATTATTTTTTGTTATTTAATTTATTATTATTTTCATTTTATAATGGATTAGTATTTTCTGGTATGTTAAAATATTATAGGTTGTCGTGAGCTTTACTTGGTTGATAGAGACAGTGTAATATATGTAAAGTTTAGGTTTAAACTCTAGTCACCACAAAAAATAAATAGATATAAGTTCAGAAAGTCTAACCTTTAAAAATATCGAAATGAAATTGTTAGATCAAATGCAAATTTGACATCTTTATTTATATATTGAGTTTATAATTGATTTGACATCGCGTTAGTCTAAAAAAAAATTATATATAAAAAGTTTCACAAAAAATATATATAGTCTTTATCAAAAATAATTTATTTCCTGTCAAAAAATCAAAAATAATTTATTTAATATGTTAATAATTTTTATTAATTTATAGTCAATGTGAAAGTTTAAATTTCACTTGAATGTCAAGTTTTTAGTATGATTAGTTTATTTGTTCTCATCTCTCTTTTAATCATTCATTCTCTATCGTTTAAATAATTTATTTTATCATTCTATAATTTAAAATAAACTAAAAGCAACAATCACACAAAATTATATATGTACTTTCCAAAATTTTGGAAGTTGGTGGGGGGCTCAAGGACATTACACCTATAAATGAAGTGTTAACACTTTCGGTTGTTCAATCATTTTTCTATGAATTTTGCACAATTTAAAGTCTCTTAAAGCAATCGTTTTTCTTGTAATAAAGCAATCCACTTTTTTTTATTGTATTTGTTTATAGAATATTAAGGTCAAATTTATAATAGAAAACATTCAAGTAGAAAATTGTTTCTTATAATTTAGACGTAAATTTGAAGAAGAAAAAAAATTGAGTTGCCAAGTATAATTTGTCTAACGAAAGGTCTGGTAAAAGTTAGTTAACTTTGAAGTGTCTCTATATAACACTATAAGTCTATAACAGTATAGATAATTGAGATTCCACAATTTATAGTTACGGCAAAGAAAAAATCATACAGGATATATATTTGTTTTGTAAGTTAAATATTGGTAAATTAATATGTACAATTCGGTTTCTCATCAAATAAATAATTATTTTCATGATTAAAATAATATTTTTCAATTTCATAAAAAATGCATAAATTGTTAGGTTGGATGTCATGATTGGGATTGAAACCCCGACACATTCATTTTGTATGTATGAGTTTATAATGACTTTGTCATTTCGTCTATACAAAAAAATAGTAGTATTTTTCAAGTAATTATCAATATGTTCATCAATTTGAAAATTTAGTAATTTATCATAATTGTAAAATTTTATTCTTAATGTCAATTTAGTATTTTGAGGTATGTTAATTTTCAAGTATTTGTTTCATCATGGTTCCATGATAAAACATTATCATTTTTTCATCAAATCCCCGTAATGATTAAACAAGGTGGCTTGCTTATGGTGCAAGGTATAGTTTCACATTGGCAATACCAATATGCTAAAATTGTTGAGATACAAAGTAGCACAGTATGGACCAAGAATTAAAAAATGAGTCACTCTAAAGAATCATTGAGATCAATTACACATTTATTTTTGGCATGCTAGAAATAAATGAAACCCAAAAATAAAAAATAATGTGAGTTATCAATATGATACTATGTACAAATCAAACAAGACTATATAAATAGAGATAAGGTGAAACTGAAGCTTGATAACAGCATGACCATTATGTACTCTAATCCAATTTTTGGTGCAGCAAAAGAAGTGGACTTAGTTTCATGCTTCCCAATATCAATCATGATCTCAAAATGACAACTACTTTGAGAAGGTGAAGGATCAATGTTGGTAACAACCGATAAACCATTGAATTGACATGCATCTTTACGTTGATCCAATCTTTGATAATACATATTAAATGCATATGAAGCATTACCCTTTGTGTCTAAACCACTACAAGAAGAACCAGGAGCAAGTGATGTACAATCAGCATATGTACAAGCTTTGCTCATACTTTGTGCAAAATTAGGATCCATAACATTTGCTTGAGTTGAAATTACACACCATTGTTTTGGCAAATATCTAACCCCTTTAGCACCAACTAGTGATTTTCCACCACCAAGATTCAAAGGGTATTTCATAGATCCATCAAAATTGAAAATTCCCCAATGTCTCTCAAATGGGCCAGGATCAATACTTTTTAAATCCTCATCCAAAAGGGCAAACATGTAAATTTCAGGTGGGGTAGGTCTTTTAGGAGTTCCTTGCTTTTTCACTATTCTATCAACAAGTCCTTGATTAAATCTTTGAGCACTTTTTATATTAGCATTTGATGTTCCATCAGTTGGCCAACCAACTTCACCAATGATAACATTCATTGAACCAAAACCATTCTTTTCAAGAGCTGAAATAAGTGTATCAAAATTTGCATCAAAAACATTTGTGTAAGTTATGGAACCATCAACTACAGGGGCAGCAGAACCATCAAAGAAAGCAAATTCTTTAGGGAAATTAGGGTCAGCATCAAGGCTTAGAAAAGGGTAGATGTTAAATGTAAGAGGGCCATTATTTTGGCTAAGAAATTTGATTATTGACATCATTTGGTTTTGAATGTCTGGTCTAAAGTGTCCACCTGATGGAAGATTAGTGTCACTTTGGTAGACATCAGCATTTAAAGGTGTTGTTACTTTTACTTGTCTGCCTAACCCTGCTTTTATAAGAGCTGCTTGAATGTTTTTTATGGCTGGAAATGTTGATTGCACAAATCGTCCATTGTATGTTTTTAGAAAAGCTTCATTACCAACAGCAACATACCTAGTAATTAATTTTACAAAACATTGGTTAGTTACAATTGCATTTTTTATTTGCATGTGACATTATTATCCTTATTTCTTATTTCTTAATTTTACAAAACATTGGTTAGTACTTATTTCTTTAACCAAGTGGTTGCCAAATGAATTGAGATTGAACAAATAATAAAAAGAACATTCTAAAAATGTTGGTGATCATGTTAGAGAACATTTTCTTTGCAGTTCATCAAAAAAAACAAAAAAAGAGAACATTTTCTTTGCAAAAGTTAAAAACTGGCACTTATATATTCGTGGGACCAAAATAATACAACCTCTGTGGCTAAAAATAAGTCTTATTTACCAACATGACACAAGTGCTAGATGTTTTGTACCCTGACCATATGTTTTGCAAATTTTTGTTTCCATGGTGAAAATCCACGGCAAACCAAAAGCTATACTTATGTAGCTTCAAGTAACCTTTCAAAAAAAAAAAAAATGTAGCTTCAAGCAAATGCATGTCTAGTGGCACCTACTGGCTTTGCAAACATACTATTAATCATTTGGTGAACAGTTCGACTCATAATTGGTGCGTATGAAAAAACATATGTTAGGATAAATTAATAATTTCAGCATTTGTACACGAGATAGATTGATTTACCCTTCCTTCAAAATAAAAAAAGATAGATTGATTTACCCTAAATATAAGTTTTTGATGTATAAGCATATTGGTTGTCTTATTTGAGAGAATGGCTGTCGCTAAATATAAGCATATTGCTAAATTACTAGATATGATAAATATTTTTTTACAAAAAATACTCCTAATTAATTGACTGCATATTGGTGTCATTTTTTGATTAAATAATAACTTTTGAACATCAATACACAAAATCCACAAATTTATATACTACCAATTTTTTTTGTGTCAAATCAAGTGACGGATGTAGTAATGAAAAGGAGGTAATATGCTGCTATATTACCTTATATCAACCCCATTTTTAGATATGAAAGCGGAAACATTTTGGTCCACCCATGCAATAGCAGCATTGACATTGGTAGCAAGTGAATCCAAGAGGTCATTGGGTATGCCAACCATAACCTGAATGCCAGAATTCCCAAGAGCCTTCAGTGCCATGGGATCAGCTTCAAACAACTTCACTTTGTTGATTCCATTGTCTCTCATAAGCTTCACCATTATTTGAGCTGGAAGAGGATGCGATGTAATCGTTCCCCAATTGCAAGCAAAGCCAAGGGTACCTTTTGCCAAATTTTGACTTAGTATACAAAGTGCCAACAAAAAGCACGTAGTTAAACGTTGGAATCCCATATTGTCTTTTTTTCTTCCTTGACTTGCCTCTATTATTAAGTTCTATCATTCCCAACATGCACCTATGTATATGAAGGTGACGATTCTCGAATAAAAAAGGTGGGGGGAAAAAGTAATGTCCTTTTTTTCAGTAGAAAGTTACGTAAAGAATTGCATGTAAACTCAACCAAGCACTTGATTCCAAAACCCACTTGATAACACCAAGGCATAAAATATATTTTTTTGTACTCGAAAATGCGTACGTCGTAGGAGATGGAAAACGATCTAGCAAAGAAAGGTAGAATCAAACTAAAAGGAAACTAAGTTCAGATGTTTATTTTAATTTTAGTTCCAGGTGTCTCCTATTGCAAGAATGGTTGCCAATGGACCTTGGAAGAAAGTTATTTTAACAGTGATGGATTAACCAAGAAATCAATTTTTTCAAGGAAAAAATATCCTTTATTGGATCGCATAAGGGCAGCTGAACGTGTCTTATTGCATAGTATATGGCTTATTATATTTACATATAATATCTTGCTTAACATATTGGGGATGGGTAGCTCACGCCGTTAAGATTTTAATGGAGGTAAGAATTAAAAGTTCAGGCTTCAAATCCTGACAATAGTGAAAATACTAACATTACAACTAATACATCAATATTTTCCATTAAAAAAGCTCTAATTTTTCTTAGACTACATTAATATTTGCCATTAAAAAGCTCTAATTTTTCTTAGACTAAATAACCAATTTAATGTATGCAGGGGTCCCCGTGAGCTTAACTCAATTGGTAAGGACATTGCATAATGTATGTAGGGGTCGGGATTCGAACCCCGGACACCCCACTTCTCCACATTTAATTGTGTGAGCTCTAGCAACTAGACAAATAAATAAATAAATAAATAAATAACCAATTTAATCTCTAAAATAATACACTAAGCAATGACGTCAATTCTTAGAGCATCCACATTTGTGAGGTCTTCATCATTTAAGACCTGGTACCTAATAGGTACCCCAATGTGTAATTTTTTTTTAAGGTCTTATAAGACCCAGGGTCTCACTTAAGACCTCAATGCTTAAGTGGACCCCACATTACTTTTCTTAAAATAATAATTCTCATTGTACTATTCCTTTTCAAGTGGACCCCACATTACCTTGGCTTTCTTTTTTAATGTTATTGATGGGACCCATAAAGACATTTTGTTAGAGGGTCTTCATTGGAGTGGTTGAGTACCTATTAGGTACTATTATTAAAAAATTATAAAAAAAGTGATGTATCCATATAAGACCTGTTTAAGACCTGAAAATTGAGGGTTTCCAATGTAGATGCTCTAAGATATCAAGTCAACCTAAAAATTTATCTCAAAAATTGCGATGCCTACGATTTCATGAAACATTGTTCTGAAGCGACAACACAGTTAGAGGCGTCAGCTTTGTTAGTCTTCCAAGAAAATTGAAGAAACAGTTAATGTGATGATATTAGGTAGTGATGATTACAGCGTTTGATTAGAGTTCAAACTTAGGGTAGAAAAGACCTGCTCAAAATATTCCCTCAACTCATAATCTATACAGTACAGACATCAATAAAAGAAAAACATACAGTAATTACCCAACTCCGTCCTTGAATTTTCACAAACCACTCAAATTCGTCCCCGAATTTTTTGAAATATATATTTAGTCCCTGAATTTTACAAACGTCCATCAAAATGGTCCCTCCGTCCAAAAGGTCCGTTAGTGAGGATGATGTATCCTCTTGCATGTTGTGTTGTCATGTACACGTGTCAATAAGGTAGTCACATGTACAAGGACTAATTTGATGGAAATGGTTAAAATTGCAGGTTTAACTTTTCAGTTTCATTTTTCTGTGTTTCCAATTATACCCCTATATATATAAGGATCGATTTGATACTTATTGTGATAATTTAGGGATTGATTTGATGGATAGTGTTATAATTTAAGGTCTGGTTTGATTGATTTTATTTCAGGGAATGAATACAAGGAGATATGGCATTAGAGGACCTGTGATTTCAAATGACAGGCATAAACAAACACCAATGAGAGGTCATGTTTGACAAAATCCAACTGCTCTTGAAGTTATTAGAGTTCCATATTCAAATTACGGGTCATCCACTTCTACTCAACCCCAATATATGGAGTTTATCTCAACCCCAAGATTTCCAAATCATTGATGCATGTTCAAATTATGCTTTTGGACTAGTTTAATTAATGTTTTTTGGATATGTAATGACTTAGGAACATTAAATGACTTGATGGCCATGTATTGTTCTTTTTTTGGCTATGTAATGACTTATGAACATTCAACGTATGACTTTTGATGGTATTTTCAACAATATTAGTGTATGTCTTTTTACCTTTTACATTGTTCAACAAATGTATGCACCAATGATCACAATGATCTCTGTTGTGAAAATTCAAGGACTTATTTGATGGTATTTTTACTAATTTGGGGATTGATATGTTGGATAGACAAATAATAGAAGGACCAATTTGATAAAAATATTTTGACAGAAAGAATGATTTCATTCATTGACAACCTCTTTTCATTACAACATTACACATACTTGACATAATACAATAACATTTTAGACAACTCAATCAAACACGTTACTCCTATCAATATCTTAATCAAGCTAAGCTCACTTCCTACACAATCAACTTTATTCATCAACCTTGCCCTCCACAACTCTTCTCTGCCACTATCAGGCTTCTCCATCAACCTTGCATTTCTTCCATGACCAATACCTTGCATTTCTGAACAACAAAGCTTGAACAATAACCACTGATTTTTGGATTTCGAATTCAATCAAAAAAATTAGGGTTTTAAGTTTTTTGAATTGGGGGAGAACTTTGTCATCAATTCATGAAAGAAATTTTGGGGATTTTGAACTCTAGATGACAAACTATAACATTAGGGTTCCAAATTTATATATTTGGGGAAGAAAGATCAGTTCATGAGAAAGAGACGATGGAGAAAAAGATACGTTGGGCATTTTGCAATTTTCTAAAAATCAATCAATTTGGTCCTTGATAATTTCATCATTTTCAGCCAAATTAGTCCCTGCTTGTGTGTCATCTGACGTGGTATGCCTTGTAAGAGGTTAACTATACACGTCACCTCCGTTAACAAGCCAACTTAACGGAGGGACCATTTTGATTGACATTGAAAATTTAGGGACTAAATAGATATTTTGAAAAATTCAAGGATGAATTTGGCTGATTTGTGAAAACTCAAGGACGAAGTTGGGTAATTACTCGAAAAACATATATTGCCAAAGCTGGCCGTATCATATTGAGTGACATTCTTTCTACAACTCATAAATTCAATTTCAATCGTCCAAGACCTATTCAATAGAAACTGCTTATACCATAGGCTTACAAGCACAAGACACGTAAGAGAAAATTTAAAAAGAAAAGGAGGGAAAGCTACTACATCTTTTACCCTGTGTTGTATATATTATGAATATGAATGATAATTGACAAATATTTAAAATTTATCCCGATGAAAGACGCGAGGTTTTCACATGACTCACGGTACACGGCTATTATCATACAACAAATGCCTGCTTGAACACCTCAACCAGAGCTTCAGCTAGTCCAAATACTGCACAGAGAAATGGAGTTAAGTGTAAACGAATATTGGGACGCCGGGTGAAACCAAAATTACATTTCTATTGACTTTATACAAAACTGTTGGTGCAAGCACAAAATTTTCCTTAAATGATTAGTACAAAAGACTACAATCTTTCTTCTTTCCGAGCCACCTAGGCAATGCGATGAAGAATTTGTCTGACTGTCCTAAAAGCGGAATTACCAGATAGCTATGGTAAAAGAGCTTTCAATTGTGCTTGGAATAAATCACCAAGAGCTCCCCGAACATCCATCTGATCAAAACAAAGGATTATCAGTCCACCAAAGAAGGCATTTCTCAAACACCTACTACTCAAAAATAGTGACGGCAATATGTACATATTTAGAATCCAATATCACATCAATGGCAAAAAACTATATCCAAATTGTTTGTCGGGAACTGAAAGGAGATTAATTTATCTTGTTGGCTTTCCTTATACAAAGAGCAGTAATTCTTGACTGTTCACTACATGATTATTCCAAACGAACATCAGAACTCAGAACTGAGCTATAATAATCTAATCTCGTTTTTTCAAAGGTCGTACTAAGGAACTGGTTAAAGAATCAAGAAATAGAAATTGTTTATTGAGCAGTCGCATAAATGCATTGATCATTTAAAAAATTGCAAGAATTTGAAACCTTTGCCGGTGGTGTAAGGACACTCTGACGGCAATGGTTAGCATTTTCCTTTTTCCAATGGAGAAGCACATAAAACAAATTATACCGAACAATAAAAGAAAGTTGACAATATGATGCTAGAGGAGTAGCAGTTCTGAAATCTAAATATAGGTCCCATCTTAGGTGAACTTTAATATCCAAAATGGTGTCCATGTTAATTTGTTGACCATCTACCAATTCCAGTAAGCGGAGAATAAACAATAATAATGTCTCTTCCCAAAAGGCTAGGTTGCATGCAGTAGATGTGCCACCAAAAATATATGTATCATATTGACTTAAATATTAACTGAAGAATGTACCAAACATGCACACATAAATCCGTTATTCTTAACAATTGAAATCAAATGACCAATGAAAGACATACATATAAAAGTAGCTGGAGAATCCCAAAAGCTACTTTTCCATCTTAAAGTTTTATGAAAATACTTAATCTTTTATCCATAAAGTACGTTGAAAAATAAACTGATGGAAATCTATTGGATAGTTTTAGGTTTATCATTGTTTTGAATTTTGAAGTGTCCTTGTCCAATACTGCTCCTCATGGAAAAGGAAATAACTTTATTTTATGTGGTAGCATATCATTTCCTTATATCTCAGCCAGTGCATTATACAAGCAAAATTTCCAAACTAAATTATTGCATAAAGAAGAAATTACCTGGTCACAGCAAACTAGTTTTGTTAGCAAAGGATAGAATTCTCTTAGGTGTCTTCTGAAGATCTTGTTGTTCATAAAGCACATGCTTTGAAGCACCTAAAATAAGAAGGTTATCAAATAGTTTTATCAATACAGAATGAACAAGAAACATAATCCCCGATGAGTTTCTCCAATTAAATGGAAAGGTAAGCAAGTAAAACACACAACCTAAAAAACCCTTTGATTATTTCTTTTAGGAAAAGAAACTTTTAATAAAAAAAAGAAGTTAGATGGAAAGAGTATAGCATCCAAAGCGTTTGAAAAAAATAATAATAATAATAGTAATAGAAGAAGAAGAAACACAAAAGAGCATGGAGAAAACCAAGAATGAACCACCCAATCTCTCTACGTATAGGACATGAAAATTCCCTCTTAACACTTTTGCACAGTATCTATCCGGATAAGCTTGTACCTTAATAATGATAGGAGCACGCAGCTCCAAGACGCGATGAATATCCATATTAGTTGTTTCTCCTGTACTAGACTGGAGATCAGATGCCTCCCTGAGCGCCTGTTCACAGAAAGACACCAATTTCTCCTCAGCTACCCTTTCAAATTTTTCTTCAGCATCAGACTGTTGAGTAATACTTGAGTCACTGTCTGCTGTAGAACCAGCATCTTGAAGTTTATCAGACTCTGGAGATTTTTCTTTGTTTGCTTCAAACCCATAAGTTGCTTTTTGTAATATGTCCAAATATACGCCAGTACCGGCTAATTCTTGCCGTAGAAGATTTATTGGTGGCCTGTCCAAGAATAATTTGATGATGCTCGAGTCATCCATTGCAGAAGTGAAGAAACTCCAAAAGATTGATTAATTAAGAGAACCAAATACATAAAGTTTTGTACTACCTTTCATCAGGAATTTGGTGCATGCGAGTTCTTAGATTTGTAG
>Ga0209282_1000903_pt1 | contig 15467 bp, 14 predicted proteins | sample Mtrugardesep15_FD_187529 | JGI IMG/M metagenome (GOLD analysis project Ga0209282, IMG submission 187529) | Root nodule microbial communities of legume samples collected from California, USA - M. trunc garden sep15 (SPAdes) (version 2) | ecosystem: Host-associated > Plants > Roots > Nodule...
CTTTCATTATTATTACAGCTGCAACATTTTTTGGTGCTGTTGTTTCACTTATTTTGGTGGCTAGGACTAGAAAGTTTTACAAAGGTGACATATACAAGAGGTACAGAGAAGAAGCTGAAATGGTGGAGTTAAAGAACGTGGAAAAGACAGAGGAAGATGACAAAGTTGGTCAGCAGCAGCATGTGGTGACAACTTAGAATTAAGACAAGTGGATAAGGATGATATTAATTATAGATCATAGATTCATAATTAAGTGTAAACATGAAATTTAATATGCTGTCAGACAACTTACTTCTGTGTTCTGATGACAAAGCACCAGAATGGTTTTCATACAGCTAAGTATTCAGATGAATCCCAAGCCCATATTTGACAACAATTATCTCTTACAAAAATCATTTCCACAATCTGAGCAAGAATTTCAACGTGTTCCATTCTGGTTCATGACTTCATGATATAAATTTAAACAATCGAATCCAACAAATATAATCTTAGCATCTGACTTACTTGGTTAAAAAGCACTGTATTATGTCGAATACCACTATTTTCTCAATCAGTAGAACTAACATTAAACCAAATTGCAGCCACAAATGAACAGCATATAAGGAAAAAAACCAAGTATTGATTTCACTTCTGCAGTCGCCAAACCACTATGTTGCAGCTCCAATTTTATGACAAATAACACAGAGGACTGCTCCTCACCAGCGTATATTTTTTTTCGAAATTCTCAAAGACAACACGCAAGTTACAGGCATGGTTTCCATTGCATTGACATCGTTCCTCGTGGAGATCATGCTTTCACTTCTTACGCACACCAGCACCTTCTGTGAGTATTCTCCTCCCCAGGTGCAAATTATAATCAATCTTAGGCAGCAATATGCTCGTCATATGCAAGACAAATGCATAACATTGATTCTACTGCAATTATATGCCTAGCATTTCATGTAATTCTGCCACCCCTTAACTGACTTGGTGAACACCTCGACATTTTAGCAGAAAATAATTCTCGTGCAGATATGGATTCTTTCTATAAAACTACACCGACAAAAGCAAAACCATTCAAAACTAATGCAAAACTTTCCAACTAATCAATTCTATTCTGATGTAAAAAGTGGCAAGTAATTCAAAAAAAAATCATTCGGCCTTCAAAATTAGCTATAATAGGTAGACCAAATGGTGTGAGATACAGTATCTCAGAATGAAGAGAGGAACCCACTATCTGAGCAGCAATTGCCTATGATCCCAATGCTTTGGATTTGAAAACTTTAAGCTCAGCAGCCGTACTCACAGGACCTGTCAGCGGTGTATGGTGGTTGGTCATACACACCTGTTATGGGTTGCAGGAAGTACAAAAAAGGCAGAAGCAAAGGCAGCATACGGGACAGAAGCCTTTAATACCCATCTGCTATGGGTATACCTCATTATAACTCACTACAATTATATCAGCTAATTGATCTAGAACCCGAAGCAAAACAAGGAATGTCCAGCACAAAAAGTTTTTCACGCATCCCACTAGTAGTCATCAGTATCATCATCGCATAACAGATTTACTACTAGAAGAGGAAGGAGGCGGATGAACAGACACGGCACGTATTCGTTCAATTCAACAAACAAATACAGGAAAGCATATTTCAATATGGTATCAACTTTGTCCAGTTTTCAGCCCAATCTTACTGCCAAATATTCCTTCCAAATTATATAAAATTATTACTAATGAACCTTGTCTCTCGGAAAATAGCAAACAGATCAGACTGATATTCCCTTGGCTACTTTCATATCACTGAATTCAACATATCTCAACCATACTAATCTCCACTTGAGCTCTACCTTTACCACAAACTACTATTTTATCAGAAAATTGAAAACGAGCTTCAAACACGAGGAAATCACTCTGCTATAACATCACTCAAAAAACCCACCTACCGCATCTCAAAGATCACAAGGTTCACAACAGCATTCCAGAAAAACAAAGAAAAAAAATTAGTGAAGAATCTAAACATAATAAATTCTTCAATTAGTAAACAAACACACTCAAAAAATAGAGTGCATCCTAACCAAAACTCGCAACTTCCCTAACAAAAACAACCGATAGACCTTAACAGTTTTAAGAAAAGGTCCATGACCGCAATCTAGGTCACGAAATCATGGTGATTTTTATGTCTCCACGATCGTGATAAAAGCTGAATTTGACCGCAATTCTACGCAATGTCAAGAATCAAAATCATGCCAAAAACTACAATAATTATGAAGATTAATTCTTCAATAAAAATATAATAAAACAAAGCTAGATTACATGAAAACTTCATAAATGGCATAAAAAATTCAACTTTAAATTTCTAAAATTAAAATAAACTGTCAATCTAACACCAACCCATTCAGGAAAATTACTACAACTAAAAAAATTTATTTTTTGAAAGAAAAAAAAAATCGTATATTTTGCTGAGAAATGAAACAAATTGGGGGAAAATAAAGGGTTGGAAGAGAAAGAGGTACCTGACATTCGAGAATTTTGCCGTAACGATCAAAAGCATGTTCAAGCTGACGTTCCGTAACGTCCCAACCCAATCCACCAACAAATATTCGATTTTCTTCTTTTCCAGACATTGCTTCCAATTTCGCAAATCCTGAAACCATAGTTTTGGGTATGAATCAATGAATCGAGAATTGAAGAAAGAAATGTTGTAGAATTTGAAAATGAAGAAGAAGATACTTACAAAAAAGAGTAATTTTGGAAATTTAGGGTTTTGAAGGAAACCCTTGAGGTTGAAGGTTGGAACAGTGTCAAAGATTCCAAAACCAACGCTCGTATTTCTGACTCACGTTACTTGTCGTCTTAAGGTAAAAAATAAAAAACATGACGTGACGTAACATAGTATTTCTATTAAGAAAGTAATAAAATTACTAAATTATTTTATTTAATATTAGAGTAAAATTATTATAGTTTGTAAGATTTAACTCACAATATCCGTATTTGAATTAACATCATTCTTTATTTATGATAGAACTTAGAACCTTAAAAATTATCTGTGAATTTTAAATGATGTTTCATCAATTCGTCTGTGGGTATAAAAAGAGTAAGTTTATTATAAATGACACTTGAGTTTAATATTTTTAAAATAATGTATTCAATACTTTCATATAAAAAGGAAGTCTCGACTCATAATAACGGAAGAATTAATCAGTTTTTAGTATAAAAAATGTAGAGATTAGTTTGAATATTATTTTTTGTCGGTGACTAAATTGAGTAACAACAAAATTGTTAAAGACCAAATTGTCTAATTTACTCAAAGAATAATGAACACAATATTTTATTTTGTTTAGAATGACATTAAAGAACAATTTAAGAAGCAAATTTTTTTTACATAAGAACACTCACGTAAGAGATCTCTTTCTATTTAACTAAAGGTTAATCTATATAAATGCACGGAAAAGATATTTTGTTACACCGAAAAATAAGGAACAACCATTTTCCACTCTCAAAGTTACTTCAAAAATATACATCCAAAAAAAAATCTTCTACCCTAAAAAAATTATTTTTCTTTCAAAAAAAAAAATATTTTAAACAAAAACACTTTTTTCTTCTTCTTTCTTCTTCTAATCATGTGTAACGTTTTAGAAATGTGGTGGGTAGGTGAAATTTTTAATCACACTATAGGCAAGGAGTACTTTCATCTCTTAAATTGAGTCGATAAAAGTTGGTAGATTTTTTAGCGATGTTGAATGATGTAATCTATCGATTTGAATGAATGAATATCATTTTGTTTTTGTCAAAAAAAAAGTTGGTAGGTTTTATCTCAATTGATAATGTTATTATTAGACCAAAACATTTTTATCCGTGTTCAAAATTTGTATATGAATTCCAAGTGATTTATCACTATGGGAAAAATAATAATATTTTATATTTTTTAAAGTGTTGGTTAATTTTTTGGTTTACCATGATATTGTTACGAAATTTAACCCAACCGAATGAATTAGTAATCAAACTCAAATATTATTTATATGAGAGAGAATGAAATGTTAAGAGAGTGATATGTACAAGACACTAAAGTAATTCAAATGAAACCCAAAAAACTATAATTGAATGAATAATACATGATGCACACTCTTATTATTTCACAAACTAGTATCTATTTATAGGTTAAATTATACCAGATGCACTTAAAGTTATTTAATTATAACATGTTGATCTTTTAAGGATTTTCGTACCACTTACGTTGTTTAACTTATTTAATCATAACAAGTTAGTCTCCCAAGTATTTTTCGTACCACTTAGTTCCTTTAAATTATTTGATTGTAACTTTTAAACACCAAATAACTTAAATTTCTAAGATCTGAAATCTCTAAAATTGTTATGGTTAAATGATTTAAGTGATACCAAAAAACTCAAAGGATTAATTTGTTACCATTAAATAACTTAAAAGATTTAAGACGTACGAAAAACTTAAAAACATATGGTGTAATTTAGCCTTATTTATAGTACTATAATTGTTAGTTATTAACGTTCTAACTAACCTTCTAACGAACACTAGTTTACACATTAGCAAGCTAGACTATCTCTTAGCAGAGTATTTGTAATTGTATTACTTCTAACACCTTTATATGTTCACAATTCCAAAATTCCCTTTTCCATTGGATTAATGATGATAGGAAATCATTTTGCTTCCTATGAAAAATTTGACACAGACAGGATATTTTCTCAACTTCAACAATTAGCATGTATCTTCATGTTTGTGTCTTTTAGTCTTTTCTATACGCAAGACTTTAAGAGGAGTGTTGTTCAGATACAAAACATATCAAGACCATATGTCGACATCGTATGATTATGGTGTTAATGTCAACTTTTGTGTCAACTAAATATTTCTCATTTTTTAATGATTATGCCAGCTTATGAATCAACATTTAATATATTTATAAAATGGAACTACATTTCAGGAGTGAAATCATTATACTTTCTTTGGATGAACATATAAATAAATCATTTACATTTTTACATCATTTGCATGACTGTACATGTTATTGCATAATGCATACACATGCAAACCAATGAAGGGAAACATGCTAGAATGGGAGAAAATTTTGAATTATTCTGGTAAAATAGGAAGCCTAGTGACAGTGGCACCATTGCCACCAGCAGCAGCAGCAGACTCTTGTGAGGTAAGAACTTATTTTCTTGCGGGAAACACAACTAGATATATAAAAATTCAAGACGAGAAATTTAATACCAATTAAATAAACATAAATGGGTTGTACCTCCAACGCACCAGTCTCTTCCCAAGATGGTTTTTGTTTTGGTTCATCATCCTTAATTTCAATATCCAGAGATCCATTTGATGGCTTCTTTGTCGAGGGGTCAAAGGATTCTAGCACAATAATCATTCTTACTGCCTTTGCCAGTCGTGCTATGGTATTGGTCTTCAAGGAAAAAAAAATCACAATAAGGAAAAAGGAGACAACATCGAAGCAATGGCTGAAAGAGGTAGCAATATGAAAAGAGCACCTTGTGAACAAATACATATAACTGGTGGAATTTCGCCACAACTGGGATCCGTGGATTCTGTCATAATTCAGAACTGGGTGCAAGAATTGCATCAGCAGTTCCAATGTCATCAGCTGCTTCCATTAAATCTTTAAACCCCGTCACTTTTGATACTTGTAGTTGTACTAGATCAGCTTCAATAATATAAATTCATCCAAACTCAGAACCTGATTGAAAAGATATATTCTGCCTCCTCTAAGAGACACATTTTTATCATAATGGCTTATGACAGCTTCACTAAATAGGTAGAGGCTCAGCAGATGATAAATGTAGGGGAGGATGACATTATCAACTTCATACAATGTCGAATCATCTACAAGTTTAGTCTCCCTGGAACTATTACAACTAATCAGGGGACAATGTTCACTGATGACATGGTGGTGGCCTCATGCAAAGGTTTGAAATGAAATTAATACACTCCTCTTCATACTATGTTGAAGCTAATGGGCAAGTTGAGGTCACGAATTGTATCATTGATATAATCAAAAAGAACATTGACAAGAAGCCGAGAAAATGACATGAAACCTTACAGAAAGTATTAAAGGCAATAAGGAGCTCCAAAACAACTGCCACATCTCACTCCATATCGACTCATCTATGGTCAAGATGCAGTGCTAGGTTTGGAAATTAATGTAACTTCACTTAGAGTTGTCAAGAAGAATCAATCAACATTGATGAGTATCAGTAAGCTATGTTAATGGAGTTGGACTCTTTGGATGAATATTAGTTGATGGCCTTAACCAAAATTGAGATTTTAAAACAAAATGGCTAAAGCCTGCAACAAATGAGTCAAACTTAAAGCAGTCATTGACGACGGATTAGTTTTGAAAACGATTTTTACCAATAGGGATTAAAGATCTTAAACTTGGGAAATGGTTGCCAAACTAGTAAGGCTTTTAGAGAAGGAGTCTGTCTGCTACTTAATATGGAATGCGAGAAATTAAACAGAAGCATAATTGGAAAACATTTGAAAAAGTATTGAAGAACAAAATGAAAATTCCATTGATGTTTTAAATATTGATAGTCACAGGTCGACAATCTAGTGGATTTTAAAAAGCAAAAAATACATAAAGAAAACATAAGAAGTTGGGCCTTGGTTTGCCTCCTTGCCTGGTTCTACAACTTTTTGGATAGGAAGAGGACTCGTGGCAGTTGGAGCTTCTTCGTGCAGATTCTCTATGGTTGTCACTCCATTTTGAGAGGCTGCTGGTTGTTCAATCCCAACAATCCCTTGATCCTCAGTCCTAGGAGCTACCTTTTGCTCGGCTACACGGGGAGGAGACGATGCGGCTGAAGGTATATATGGAGGGTGGCACTCTAGCTTCCTCCAAGGATACTCTGAAATGTTCCCAGGTTTGTCGTTTCAGCTTCAAACCTGTTTGGCTATTTTGAAAGTCCATTTGTAAGCCTAGTCTCTGATCTAGCAAGGGCTTCAATTCACTGTCGATACGAGTCGAATCAGTGTATAGTTTGACCCTTTGACTGTTGGTCGACTTCAACTTCTCGGCTAACTGTGAAGCTTCTGGTGTTAGCTCCATTATTTCCTTTTTGATGCGCTTCTGCTCTGCCTTTAGGAAGACCATTCTTTCTTCCATCTCCTTTTGTCTTTGAAGAGTCACTTTTCTTTCCTCATCAAGCTACGAATATGCTTTTTTGAAGACTGACTTGCTCGACTGCAACGTCTCCATCTTGTTGAGACTACGAGCAGCGTGTGCGTACTGGTCCTGCAAACCAAGATAATCCCTTGAGATATCACTCAACTGAAGGGCTATCTTGTTGAAAATCTCTTGTTGAGAGGAAGGTACTCCATTGGCTGATCCCAACCGAAACAACATTGTTCGCAGAGTATCAACGTCTTCAGTCTTGGTGGGAATTTCCTTTTGCAGTGCTGCAGCTACCATGTCTAGATCTTCTTGAGTAGATAGGGAGACTGTGGAAGGAAAATCAGCATCAGAGAAATATTTGCTCAGTTCCTCTTCAGAAATCTTCAGTGGAGATGATGGCTCAGCTCCTGGGAAAGGACATTCTCGGGCCCAGTGCCCTGGACGCCCACATCTGAAACAGTCATCTCGCCCTACCCTATCTCCAGCCTCAACATCACCTCTTGTGAAAGGACATTCTCGAGCCCAATGCCCTGGACGCCCACATCTGAACACAGTCATTCTTCCCTGCCCTATCTTCTTTGTGATGTTGGTCTGCATCATCACCCCCCATCCTGGCATGTGCCTTTTCGACAGAGAGGATGCGATCACAAATTTCGAGTCCATCGATGTGTTTGATTGCATCCTCCATTCCCTGACAATCTGCAAATATAATAAACCCAAATCCACGCGAACGTCCTGTATCTCTGTCCATCACGAGCTACAAGAAGAACACTTGAAAATTCATACCAAATAATAGCAATATGTACAATTAACGTTGACAATTTTTAATGGCATTTATAACAATGAAAACAATTATGAATGTCACTTTTGAAGCAAATGGCCATTGCACGGCCATTATTGTAACACTTGCAAAACAAGATAAATTGTATTGAACATACGAGTGGGAATAGGCCAGGCCGCCCGTCAGGGGCCTATGGCCCGGCCTACTTAAAACCCGGCTTAGCCTAGCTTGTTTATTAAATAGGTTAGGCTCAAGCGTTTTAAAAAGCTCATTAATTTAAAGGATAGGCCAGGCTAAGGCTTGTAGAAAAACCTATCAGGCGGGACCATGTATGTGTAATTATATATAATGCATTATATAATACACGTATTAGCCTATACAAAATGGATATGCTAATAAAGTGTGTGTGTTGGGGGAGGGGGGATTTTATTGACCTATTAGTCATTTAAAATGTATGTTTATTAGCCTTTTTATAAATATGTCAAATGTTATATTTAAAATTGTTACTACAAATTAGGCTTTCAGAAAGGCTAATAGGTCAAGGGCGGGTTTTTAGAAAGTCTTTGATAGACTAATAGGTCAGGCTTTAGCTTTCGTTTTTTCAACTAGGTCTGACCCGCTCTATTCCCAGAGTTAAGATCTTCTCCATTTAAATTTTTCTTCATTTCTACCATTTGGAAAGATATAAACACAAAAATTCTTGAAATGATAGTGAGACCTATTTAATGATATGACCCACTACCTATTTTATGTGTCTAAATATTTCCAAATAGTAGAAATTAAGAAAAATTTAAATGGAGAGGATCTTAACTCCTATTCCCACCCCTAAATTTGAACATATAAAACATGTTTAATAGGACAATTAACTAAACCAATGAGAATAAAAAGGTACCTGGCATTCAAGAATTTCGCCATAACACTCGAAGGCTTTTTCAAGCTGACGTTCAGTAACATCTGAACCCAATCCACCAACAAATATTCGATTTTCTTCTCTTCCAGACATTACTCCCAAACAGAAGCTGAATCCTTCAAGAGAGCAATGTTGTTGAACTTGAAAATCGAGAGAGATACTTACAAAAGAGTGATTGTGAAAATTTAAGGGTTTGAAGCAACCCAATGCTCGTCATTAGAAAGAAGAAAAACACACTTGAAAAAGACACATTTAACCCTTAAAAAAGACACATTTAAAATTTGTTTTAGCGCGACAAATGTGTTGGCTTGGTGAATCTGTTATAGTAGTATTTGACAGTATCTCAAATATAATTCTTCTTTTTAAACGAAAAATAATATATTAAAAATAAATTACTTAGAACATAACAAGTGTCGTGAATAGTATGAATATTGTCGATCATTTGTTTACCACGAGGAACCAACCCGATAAACTTGATAGGATCAACAAGCTATTATTGTGCATTGCACAATTAAAGTCCAAACACCCCATTAAACCCCGCAAATATTTAACATCTCAAATAAAATTACCTCCGATAAGAAGAACTCATGAAAATATATTCTTTTATGGGTACAAAACTCATGAAAATATATTCTTTTTCGATACAAAAATCATGAAAATATTTTACTAATATCATTTTAGTTCTTCTAATATGCGCTTCCTTTTGTTATGTAAGCAGCTATTATCATCAAACTACAAACCATAACACACACATACACAAATATTCGAATGACAAAGTCTCCAAGAATTGTCCGGGTAGCACTTGGCGTTTTTGGTTTTTGGTGCCATTAATACCATTGTTCTTATCTCTCTCTTAACCATTCATTCTCTTTCATCTAAATAATTTATTTTAATGATTCATTCAATCATCATTATCTCTCATCTAAAACGAACCAATGGCACCAAAGGCCAATGGCACCCAAGTATTTCCCGAGTTGTCCAATGACTCGAAGGTTGATCCATGTGACGTTTTTCTGCTTGTCTTGTGGTTCAGGTTCAATGTCTCTCAATAGCAATCAATCTAAGCACAAAAAACTTAACACAAAAACACTATATTTTCTCAACTTCAACAATTAGCCTGGAAGGATCTTCATCTGTCTTTAGTCTTTTCTATACGTACATTTTTAACGCTAATGCTAGCTTGGTTTTCGTTAATTACTAATATGAGTCAACAATATTTAATAAATTTATTAAAAATTAAAAATCGAACTACATTTCAGGAGTGAAATCTTTGTATTTTCTGTGGATGAACAAAATACTATAAATAAATTATTTACAGTTTTACACCACATACACGACTGTACATGTTATTACATACATACATGTACAAACCAATGAAGGGAAATATGTTAGAATGGCAGAAAATTTTGAATCATTCAGGTAAAATAGGAAGCTTGGTGACAGTGGTACCATTGCCGCCACCACTACCAGCAGACTTTTCTGAGGTAGAACTTCTTTTCTTGCGGGAAACAGAACTAGACTTGGAGGATCTTTTGGTACTTAGCCTCAAGGGAAGAATCTGCAACCTGGTGTTTTGATCCGTACCTGACTTTTCAGCAGCCAACTGATAGCTTTGCACAAGTTCAATCTGCCGGTCAATGATTTCAGAACGTCTTGGAAGAAGTTCCACAGCCTCTCCACCAGGAATCACTATGTACTCTATCGCTAGCCGGACCTCCTGCCATTTGAATACAATAAAATTTATCATAATGTCAATATTACATAGATAAGACAAAGATAATCTAGGCAATGTAGACTTTTCCAATTCAAACACAATTGTTTAACACGAAAGCAATTTATCCAAAAAATAGCCCTCGAGTTAAAAAATCAGAAACTGAGATTATTGTTGAGAGTCCTAGACTAAATGTGATATGATATCAAAAAATGTTTATAACTGTGAGACATCCTTCAACTTACAATTTGGTTTAGAGAGGTTGGATAACTCAAATTTTACAAGTCGGTTTAGGGAGGTTAGATAATTCAAATTCTAAGATTAGTCTGTCAAAGATCTGTTGTGCTACGTGTTATCAGACCACTTGGGTGGTCTGTGTCAAAAAAATAGGTCACTTGGGTCACGCTCTATAATGTCAAGTCTTAGGTGTTAGGAGCTTGTGTTGAAAGTTACACCTTAAATGTGGTATAGTATTAAAAAGTATCTATAAGCAAAAGACATTTTTTACTTTTAAAGCCAATTTTGTAGGGTAAGTTAGATTCAACCCAAATCTAAGAACTGCGAGTGGTAAACTAGAATACTTATAAACAACACAAATGAGTATACACAAAAAGAATTCGATCAATAAATGTGCTAAAAAGAAAAGGCCAATCATTCTATAAGACCCAAACAACTAAGCACTTGAAGCAATTGCTAGACTTCTAGTACACAGCATAGATATATATTTCGCACAGAAGATGGGACTTCAAGAAGAGAAATTAGATACTAATTGAGTGGACAGAAAAGGGTTGTACCTCCAAGGCGTCAATCTCTTCCAGCGATGGTTTGCGCTTTGGTTCGTCATCATCAATTTCAATATCTGGAGAGTCATTTGATGGCTTCTTTGTCGTGGGACCAAAGGGTTCTAGCCCGAGGATCATTTTTACTGCCTTTACCATTTTTGCCATGGTATTGGACTGCAATGAAGGAACAAAAATTCATTATAAGGCAAAAGGAGACCACATTGAAGCAAGTGCTGAAAGAGGTAGCAATAGCAAAAGGGCACCTTGAGAACAAATACAGGTAACTGGTGGAATTTCGCAACACCACGGATCCATGAATTCTGTCGTAACTCAGAACCGGATGCAAGAATTGCATCAGCAGTTCCAATGTCATCAGTTACTTCTATTAAATCTTCAAACCCCATCACTTTTGCTACTTGTACTAGATCAGCTTCAAGAATCTAAATTCATCCAACAAGAAAACAGTGCCCGTTATTAAGAAATAAAATAAGATAAGTTTTAAGAAATTTGTTCCTTTAATGGAACATGAAAATGAGACAGTTACCGAAGCTCCTGAATCCTGATTATATTCTCTACCAGCAAATGCAAACCCTAAAATAATTTACCTTGCAGGTGTACACTTGCATTGGTGAACTCCTCTTGATCACAGATCCACTATTATCACTCCATTTCATGGATCGAGTGGGATAGTAGTATGTATCATCCTCGTCATACTCTATGTCAGAACTTGTGATATTAGTGTTAGTTAAATTTAAATCCAATGCTTCTTCATGGCTTATTTCAGGTATTGGAGCATGCTTCACCAAATCATTGGAAAAATCATCCCAATGACGGACTTCAAATACTGGAGGTTTTCCTGTAACAGAGAAGATTTTCTAGTTAAATTCTCATCCAAATAACTAAATAAATACTGCAAAACTGCATCAGTCAGTTAGATATGAAGTAAGATATTCCATTATAGAAGATGAGGAATACCTGCCAAAATGGCATCCACAGTTGCATCTAACCTATGATGAACACGACATTGAGTTTTGGATATCATCTCAACAGCACACGTAAATGTAGGTGGTCCTTTCCTTTCTAGAATTGTCTTTTGCACTTTCCTTTTCCTGGCTTCCTCATCCCCGAGAGTTACACTCTATTCAAATAAATGATCAATAAACATCATTAATGTGGACACACACTACACATATTTCATTAGGATATACCACAAAAAAAAAATTAGATTGACTCAATCTTTAAAGAAGGATGGGGTTGGAATGGATGGATCTATTTAACTAACAATTCTTAATTATAAATCATAAATTTGAAGGAAAATAAATAAGAGTGGCTTTTGCACCTCTATACCACCAACAAGGATCTGAAGATAAGGATTCTTCATGATGCTTTCAATGGTTGTTCCATGCGCTGTTCCAACCAATTGAACTCCTCTTTGAGCAATGGTACTTGCTGCTAATGCTTCAAGTTCTGTTCCAATTTCATCAATTATAATGGTTTCAGGCATATGATTTTCAACTGCTTCAATCATAATCTGTACAAATGAACAAAACAAAACAAAACAGAACAGAACCACAGAAAATTAGATTGCAAATTATCAAAACAATTTCCATAAAGATGAAGCAGTATCAATTAAGCCAAATGACTGAGATTAGTACTAACACTATGCTGCATATTCACATTTGGAACTTGCATCCTCCTCGCCCTGCCTATGCCTGCATGAGGAACATCTCCATCACCTCCAATTTCATTGGATGTATCTACTATTACTACACGCTTCAGGAACTCATCTGCCAGCATCCTAGCAGTCTCTCTGCACAGTCAAAGCTTCTTCAGACATTCAAACTAGATAAAATAAAAAAGGAAACTGATAGGAAAACAGAAACAAACACGGTCCAGTAGCATTTTCAAAGAAACAAACATGAAATAAAACAGAAAATGAAAACGAAAATCAGTTAAATAGTAAACCAGTTCCACATATATACATAGTAAAAAACAAAATTAAAATGTTGACCTGATTAAGGTAGTTTTACCAACACCAGGAGGTCCAATGACCAATATAGAACCTCCTTCCTCAACCAGATCATGTATAATTTTAGCACTGCCACTCACCGCTCGACCAACACGACAAGTAAGGCCAATGATTTGCATCTGACGGTTCCGAATTGCACTTATACGATGCAATGAGCTATCAATACCAGATCGGTTGTCATCTGAAAAGTCACCAACCTGTAACAATAAACCAAACAACCATTATATCCATTACTCTTCAACAAAAAAACAAAAAAAAACCTTTCCACATTTACTTGGTTATAGTCAATTAACCGGCATAAGCTAGCTAGTAGCAAGATAGTGGATAAAAATAAACTAATAAATTGAATGCAAAAGTATAAATTTTATTTAACCATGCATCACACGTAAAAGACTAATTTAATCCAATTAATTAATGTAAAGTTAAAAAAGAACATTGGACCCCACATTAAAAATACTAGAAACTGAGTTTAATAATGACAAGTCAAAACAATTTCCAAATAAACAAGTCACTTAGCTAGCAAATTAAGTTAGATTATTATGAATGAGTGGTTATGCTATAAAGTGCTTAATTAAATTGTTTATCGAAAAATAGAGGTAGAGTAGTACCTTAGAAATGGCGTGACGTAAATCATCATGGTTAATGGGTCGTTGAGAAATGACCCAATCACCAGAAGGGAATCTAGCAAGAGGTTTTCTACCTAAATCCATAACAACTTCAATGAGTCCACCAATCTCTTGATGGCGATACAATTCCATCCTCATCTCCAAAGGAAGAAGTTCCAGAAACATATCAAGCTCCGGTGTGGTTTCGGGTTGTGGTTTCGACGGTGAGGATCCATTTCTGATTGGGTATCGATCAGAGGGTCGTCGGATTTGAGGAGACGAAGCTGAAGAAGATGATTTGGAAGATTGAATCGCTTTAATGAGTCTTCTTGATGAAGATGATGAACGATGAAATGAAGAAAACAATTTATTGTTGTTAAGGTAAGTGTTGTTAAGGTTGTTGTTCCTTTGCCATGAGTTGCAGTGAAGATCAATTAAGACAACATGCGAGTTTATTGCTCTCATTCTCTATCTCTTCCTATGTGTTAATGTTTTGTTATTTTTTTATGTTTCTGTATGTTTGAGTTTTTTGTTCTAGTTATAATATAAAAAAATAATGATGTAATAATTGAAAAATGGGAGAATGAAATGACGAGAAGAGGGAAGATTCTTTGGTATCTATTTTTGTGTTCTATTTTATGGGAAGAAAAAGGAAGCAACAAACATGAGAGTGAGATGAAAAGTAGTGAAAGGAGTTTGGTTGGTATTATTATTGGTAAGAAGAAAGAAAGAATCAAATCAACCAACTCTACTCACCACACAAAAGTACACATTTTGGCCAATGGTTTTCCGTCACGCAAAAATCTTCTTACCATCGACTTTTCTTTTTTTTTTCTTTTTTTTCTTCTTATTTTGGCTCTATATTCTGCTCTATCACAATCACTACTTCAAATATTTTTCGTTATGATTAATCAATTATCATTACTAAGTTCATTATTTATGGTTTTTGTCAAAAGTAAGTACGGATTTAAAATATGTGTTGATCTATGTATGTCAAGGAATGGGAAATTATTTACTAAATATTTTATAATTTTCTTTGAGAAGATTTAAATTCAATCTTTTAAAATTACAAAGTTAAATTCTTTTAACTAGTTTTTGAATTGAGATTCAATTAGCTCATTTAACAATAGCGATGTTAATTATTGATTAATCAATAGTTCATTTAATTTTCTTGTGTTGGAGTCTTCTCCTAGTGAGGTCCAAATAATCATTTCTGATGATTTATATGGAGCTTGCATGCCTATGAATGTTCGATTAGTTTGTTAGTTTTGTTTTTTTTAGGCTTTGCCCTCTCTTGTACCAAAAAAAATTAACGATGTTAAATATTTAGAATTAACACCGTGATTTGAGTAAAAATAAATACACTGTGACTCATTTAACCATTTTTTTTTTTTTTTGAGGGAACCATATATTACTCTTGTTAAAAATTGATTCGTTGAAAACTTAATGAATATGAATGTTGTTGATTCATAAAATAAAAAAAATCAAAAATGAATATGAATGTAGGGTATT
>Ga0209282_1000904_pt1:0-5000 | contig 15462 bp, 3 predicted proteins | sample Mtrugardesep15_FD_187529 | JGI IMG/M metagenome (GOLD analysis project Ga0209282, IMG submission 187529) | Root nodule microbial communities of legume samples collected from California, USA - M. trunc garden sep15 (SPAdes) (version 2) | ecosystem: Host-associated > Plants > Roots > Nodule...
CTTCCCTAGCTGAACAATATCATAATTAATTCTAGGCATCATCTACCCTACTTGAACAATATCTTAACTAATTCTAGGCATCATCCACCCTACTTGAACAATATCATAATTAATTCTAGGCATCATCCATCCTACGTGACCAATATCATAAATAATTCTAGCCATCATCCACCCTACTTGAACAATATCATAATTAATACTAGTGTTCATCTTCCCTAGCTGAACAATATCATAATTAATTCTAGGCATCATCCACCCTACTTGAACAATATCATAACTAATTCTAGGCATCATCCATCCTACGTGACCAATATCATAAATAATTCTAGCCATCATCCACCCTACTTGAACAATATCATAACTAATTCTAGTGTTCATCTTCCCTAGCTGAACAATATCATAATTAATTCTAGGCATCATCCACCCTACTTGAACAATATCATAACTAATTCTAGTGTTCATCTTCCCTAGCTGAACAATATCATAATTAATTCTAGGCATCATCTACCCTACTTGAACAATATCTTAACTAATTCTAGGCATCATCCACCCTACTTGAACAATATCATAATTAATACTAGTGTTCATCTTCCCTAGCTGAACAATATCTTAACTAATTCTAGGCATCATCTACCCTACTTGAACAATATCTTAACTAATTCTAGGCATCATCTACCCTACTTGAACAATATCTTAACTAATTCTAGCCATCATCCACCCTACTTGAACAATATCATAACTAATTCTAGGCATCATCTACCCTACTTGAACAATATCTTAACTAATTCTAGGCATCATCTACCCTACTTGAACAATATCTTAACTAATTCTAGGCATCATCCACCCTACTTGAACAATATCATAACTAATTCTAGGCATCATCCATCCTACGTGACCAATATCATAAATAATTCTAGCCATCATCCACCCTACTTGAACAATATCATAATTAATACTAGTGTTCATCTTCCCTAGCTGAACAATATCATAATTAATTCTAGGCATCATCCACCCTACTTGAACAATATCTTAACTAATTCTAGGCATCATCTACCCTACTTGAACAATATCTTAACTAATTCTAGGCATCATCTACCCTACTTGAACAATATTTTGATCAAAAATCTTACCTGTCAATCATCTGGCAATCAAAAATCTTACATGTCAATCATCTGGCAATCAAAAATCTTACATGTCAATCATCTGTCAATCAAAAATCTTACCTGTCAATCATCTGTCAATCAAAATCCATACTTGTCAATCATCTGGCAATCAAAAATCTTACATGTCAATCATCTGGCAATCAAAAATCTTACCTGTCAATCATCTGTCAATCAAAATCCATACTTGTCAATCATCTGTCAATCAAAATTCATAGCTGTCAATCACCTGTCAATCGTGTCCAAGAACAGTACCGAAAACAAAAAGGGGCGTGGCGACGATAGAAACTTCCCTCAGGGGTCAATTTTTCCTAGAAGACCCCTATTTGTGGAGGGAGGATGAAAAAATTGAAATCGAGAAAAAACTTGAATGAAGGCAGCAAGGAGCTGTTTAAGCTGTGTTTTCCAGGATGGAAAGCTCTAACAGTGTACAACAGACATAAGTCGAAGTTCTCGTAAAATTGATTTCAAGGGAATTGAAGCACTCAAGTTTTGTTGTTTGAGTGGGTGGCGCCCTATACAGTATGCCAGGGGCATTCTGAAAGCGTCACTTGTTCGAAGCAAGACAATAAGCTGAGATTCTCCGTCCTCCCGTTCCACATGGATGGTGACTAAGGAGCTGAGTTGCCTAGCAAGCTTTTGGAAAAAGCTCTGCGTTCAAGCATCTTGGCTCGGAAGTCAAAATGATAAAAGCACTGTATGTGCTTAAATAAACTATGTGGTGAGAATTACGAATGAACAGTGCTTCAAGCACTTGTATGTGAATGTGAGGTGGAATTGAATGTAAGAGCTACGGGCTCAAGCCACTTGGGAATTTGGAAAAAGAAGCCCACGGCACATTGCACAGTTTGTGAGCGGCTGTGACAATTCGTGTCAAAATGTGGGGCAGGCGATCTGAGTGCACACTTTTGGTTGAGATGTGAGTGGGGACACATCCCTAGCTTATGGAAGTGGACACTTGCGCACTTAACCCTAACAGGCACACTAAATCCAATGGCCATGAAAGCATTTGATGCTGGTCAGAGGAACAAGTAACTCGATAGTTCGAGTATTGCCTATGGGAGCGCGTTCACCGACATGCGTTAGAGTCGAGCGTGGTTACGGGTCTGGTTGCGGGACGACAAAATGTCTGTCTTGCCCCGTTATATACTGTGCTTGGCGCCAATTGTATGTGGTCCCTTAAGGTCGCAAATATAATTGAGAACCAATTATATAAATCGAAAGCTACGCTGCCAAGTGTGTGTGGTGGTGCTAGCTGATAGCCAGTTATCTGGTTGATCCTGCCTGAACTGATGTGTTCATTTCAAAGATTAAGCCATGCATGTATAAGTATAAACGCTCTGAAGCGTGAAACCGCGAACGGCTCATTACAACAGCTATAATTTACTTGATCTTGACATCCTACTTGGATAACTGTGGTAATTCTAGAGCTAATACATGCACCAAAGCTCCAACCCGCAAGGGAAGAGCGCATTTATTAGAACAAAACCATGCGGCTTCGGCCGCTCAATGTTGACTCAGAATAACTAAGCTGATCGCATGGTCTTGTACCGGCGACGTGTCTTTCAAGTATCTGCCTTATCAACTTTCGATGGTACTGTCATTGACTACCATGGTGGTGACGGGTAACGGAGGATCAGGGTTCGACTCCGGAGAAGGGGCCTGAGAAATGGCCACTACGTCTAAGGATGGCAGCAGGCGCGCAAATTACCCACTCTCAGAACAATTTGAGGAGGTAGTGACGAGAAATAACGAGACCGTTCTCAACAGAGGCCGGTCATCGGAATGGGTACAATTTAAACCCTTTAACGAGTATCTATGAGAGGGCAAGTCTGGTGCCAGCAGCCGCGGTAATTCCAGCTCTCAAAATGCATAGAATTATTGCTGCGGTTAAAAAGCTCGTAGTTGGATCTGTGCCGGCAGACTGGTCCATCTTCGGATGCGTACTGGTTCATGCCGGCTTTCCTGCAGTTTTGCGGCTCAGTGCCTCTCACGGGGTGCAGTGTCCGTTGCTGCAAGTTTACTTTGAACAAATCAGAGTGCTCTAAACAGGCGTTTCGCTTGAATGTTCGTGCATGGAATAATAGAAGAGGATTTCGGTTCTATTTTATTGGTTTTATAGACTGAGATAATGGTTAACAGAGACAAACGGGGGCATTCGTATTGCTACGTGAGAGGTGAAATTCTTGGACCGTAGCAAGACGAACTACAGCGAAAGCATTTGCCAAGAATGTCTTCATTAATCAAGAACGAAAGTCAGAGGTTCGAAGGCGATCAGATACCGCCCTAGTTCTGACCGTAAACGATGCCAACTAGCGATCCGCCGGTGGAATTCTTGCCCTGGTGGGGAGCTTCCCGGAAACGAAAGTCTTCCGGTTCCGGGGGAAGTATGGTTGCAAAGCTGAAACTTAAAGGAATTGACGGAAGGGCACCACCAGGAGTGGAGCCTGCGGCTTAATTTGACTCAACACGGGAAAACTCACCCGGCCCGGACACCGTAAGGATTGACAGATTGATAGCTTTTTCATGATTCGGTGGATGGTGGTGCATGGCCGTTCTTAGTTCGTGGAGCGATTTGTCTGGTTTATTCCGATAACGAGCGAGACTCTGGCCTACTAAATAGTCGGCGCATTGTCTCTGTGTGCATGACTTCTTAGAGGGATTTTCGGTGTTCAGCCGCACGAAATTGAGCAATAACAGGTCTGTGATGCCCTTAGATGTCCGGGGCTGCACGCGCGCTACACTGGCAAAATCAGCGTGCTTGTCCTCCTCCGAAAGGAGTTGGTAAACCATTGAAAATTTGCCGTGATTGGGATCGGAAATTGCAATTATTTTCCGTGAACGAGGAATTCCAAGTAAGTGCGAGTCATCAACTCGCGTTGATTACGTCCCTGCCCTTTGTACACACCGCCCGTCGCTGCCCGGGACTGAGCCATTTCGAGAAACTTGGGGACCGCTGATTTGCAGTCTTTCGGGCCTGCTTATTGGTGGGAACCAATTTAATCGCAGTGGCTTGAACCGGGCAAAAGTCGTAACAAGGTAGCTGTAGGTGAACCTGCTGCTGGATCATTACATCTCGCCAATGTATGGTCAAACTTGTTTATGTGAAGTTGTGAGCACTCCTCATCAGATGTGAGCGGTGAGTTTAGGTGTGAGTGCGAGTCGTATGTGCAAACAGATGTGTGTTCGGCACTTACGGCGACTATCCGCTTAACCACACAAGTGAGCTCTGTGTTGGTTCCATCGGTGTTTGTATGGCTTTTGCGATGGAGCGGTCAAGAAAACGGCTAACGCTGGTGTCTATGTGTTGCTGAGCAGTCGTCTTCGTCCGTGGCTGTGATGAGGCAATGCGGTAGGGCCTGTATACAGTGTGGTATGCATGGCTTAAGACTTGATGAGCCCATTTATTGTGTGTGGGACGCCAGCACCCCATTTTTTCCAATATTTTTTTATGACAAACGAAAAATTCTAGTCTTATCGGTGGATCACTCGGCTCGTGGGTCGATGAAGAACGCAGCTAACTGCGATAAATAGTGTGAACTGCAGAAACCTTGAACACAAAAGCTTCGAATGCACATTGCACCATGGGAGTCTTATCCCTTGGTACGCCTGGTTCAGGGTCGTAAACCCTAAAACGCATGTAAATGCGTGTCGAACATGATAGCATCACTTATTGTGTATGGAGTGTTGCTATAATTCATGAAAAGTTACACACAACTGGTGTGATACGAGGCAGGCACTTGGCTTTTAGGGTAATTGGAAATTACTTGAATACTGGTCTAGTCGCTCGTCGAGGCAGCCATCTCTCGAATCGTATCAGGCCAAACCACGTGTGGGTAT
>Ga0209282_1000904_pt1:10000-15462 | contig 15462 bp, 3 predicted proteins | sample Mtrugardesep15_FD_187529 | JGI IMG/M metagenome (GOLD analysis project Ga0209282, IMG submission 187529) | Root nodule microbial communities of legume samples collected from California, USA - M. trunc garden sep15 (SPAdes) (version 2) | ecosystem: Host-associated > Plants > Roots >...
GCATCATCTACCCTACTTGAACAATATTTTGATCAAAAATCTTACCTGTCAATCATCTGGCAATCAAAAATCTTACATGTCAATCATCTGGCAATCAAAAATCTTACATGTCAATCATCTGTCAATCAAAAATCTTACCTGTCAATCATCTGTCAATCAAAATCCATACTTGTCAATCATCTGGCAATCAAAAATCTTACATGTCAATCATCTGGCAATCAAAAATCTTACCTGTCAATCATCTGTCAATCAAAATCCATACTTGTCAATCATCTGTCAATCAAAATTCATAGCTGTCAATCACCTGTCAATCGTGTCCAAGAACAGTACCGAAAACAAAAAGGGGCGTGGCGACGATAGAAACTTCCCTCAGGGGTCAATTTTTCCTAGAAGACCCCTATTTGTGGAGGGAGGATGAAAAAATTGAAATCGAGAAAAAACTTGAATGAAGGCAGCAAGGAGCTGTTTAAGCTGTGTTTTCCAGGATGGAAAGCTCTAACAGTGTACAACAGACATAAGTCGAAGTTCTCGTAAAATTGATTTCAAGGGAATTGAAGCACTCAAGTTTTGTTGTTTGAGTGGGTGGCGCCCTATACAGTATGCCAGGGGCATTCTGAAAGCGTCACTTGTTCGAAGCAAGACAATAAGCTGAGATTCTCCGTCCTCCCGTTCCACATGGATGGTGACTAAGGAGCTGAGTTGCCTAGCAAGCTTTTGGAAAAAGCTCTGCGTTCAAGCATCTTGGCTCGGAAGTCAAAATGATAAAAGCACTGTATGTGCTTAAATAAACTATGTGGTGAGAATTACGAATGAACAGTGCTTCAAGCACTTGTATGTGAATGTGAGGTGGAATTGAATGTAAGAGCTACGGGCTCAAGCCACTTGGGAATTTGGAAAAAGAAGCCCACGGCACATTGCACAGTTTGTGAGCGGCTGTGACAATTCGTGTCAAAATGTGGGGCAGGCGATCTGAGTGCACACTTTTGGTTGAGATGTGAGTGGGGACACATCCCTAGCTTATGGAAGTGGACACTTGCGCACTTAACCCTAACAGGCACACTAAATCCAATGGCCATGAAAGCATTTGATGCTGGTCAGAGGAACAAGTAACTCGATAGTTCGAGTATTGCCTATGGGAGCGCGTTCACCGACATGCGTTAGAGTCGAGCGTGGTTACGGGTCTGGTTGCGGGACGACAAAATGTCTGTCTTGCCCCGTTATATACTGTGCTTGGCGCCAATTGTATGTGGTCCCTTAAGGTCGCAAATATAATTGAGAACCAATTATATAAATCGAAAGCTACGCTGCCAAGTGTGTGTGGTGGTGCTAGCTGATAGCCAGTTATCTGGTTGATCCTGCCTGAACTGATGTGTTCATTTCAAAGATTAAGCCATGCATGTATAAGTATAAACGCTCTGAAGCGTGAAACCGCGAACGGCTCATTACAACAGCTATAATTTACTTGATCTTGACATCCTACTTGGATAACTGTGGTAATTCTAGAGCTAATACATGCACCAAAGCTCCAACCCGCAAGGGAAGAGCGCATTTATTAGAACAAAACCATGCGGCTTCGGCCGCTCAATGTTGACTCAGAATAACTAAGCTGATCGCATGGTCTTGTACCGGCGACGTGTCTTTCAAGTATCTGCCTTATCAACTTTCGATGGTACTGTCATTGACTACCATGGTGGTGACGGGTAACGGAGGATCAGGGTTCGACTCCGGAGAAGGGGCCTGAGAAATGGCCACTACGTCTAAGGATGGCAGCAGGCGCGCAAATTACCCACTCTCAGAACAATTTGAGGAGGTAGTGACGAGAAATAACGAGACCGTTCTCAACAGAGGCCGGTCATCGGAATGGGTACAATTTAAACCCTTTAACGAGTATCTATGAGAGGGCAAGTCTGGTGCCAGCAGCCGCGGTAATTCCAGCTCTCAAAATGCATAGAATTATTGCTGCGGTTAAAAAGCTCGTAGTTGGATCTGTGCCGGCAGACTGGTCCATCTTCGGATGCGTACTGGTTCATGCCGGCTTTCCTGCAGTTTTGCGGCTCAGTGCCTCTCACGGGGTGCAGTGTCCGTTGCTGCAAGTTTACTTTGAACAAATCAGAGTGCTCTAAACAGGCGTTTCGCTTGAATGTTCGTGCATGGAATAATAGAAGAGGATTTCGGTTCTATTTTATTGGTTTTATAGACTGAGATAATGGTTAACAGAGACAAACGGGGGCATTCGTATTGCTACGTGAGAGGTGAAATTCTTGGACCGTAGCAAGACGAACTACAGCGAAAGCATTTGCCAAGAATGTCTTCATTAATCAAGAACGAAAGTCAGAGGTTCGAAGGCGATCAGATACCGCCCTAGTTCTGACCGTAAACGATGCCAACTAGCGATCCGCCGGTGGAATTCTTGCCCTGGTGGGGAGCTTCCCGGAAACGAAAGTCTTCCGGTTCCGGGGGAAGTATGGTTGCAAAGCTGAAACTTAAAGGAATTGACGGAAGGGCACCACCAGGAGTGGAGCCTGCGGCTTAATTTGACTCAACACGGGAAAACTCACCCGGCCCGGACACCGTAAGGATTGACAGATTGATAGCTTTTTCATGATTCGGTGGATGGTGGTGCATGGCCGTTCTTAGTTCGTGGAGCGATTTGTCTGGTTTATTCCGATAACGAGCGAGACTCTGGCCTACTAAATAGTCGGCGCATTGTCTCTGTGTGCATGACTTCTTAGAGGGATTTTCGGTGTTCAGCCGCACGAAATTGAGCAATAACAGGTCTGTGATGCCCTTAGATGTCCGGGGCTGCACGCGCGCTACACTGGCAAAATCAGCGTGCTTGTCCTCCTCCGAAAGGAGTTGGTAAACCATTGAAAATTTGCCGTGATTGGGATCGGAAATTGCAATTATTTTCCGTGAACGAGGAATTCCAAGTAAGTGCGAGTCATCAACTCGCGTTGATTACGTCCCTGCCCTTTGTACACACCGCCCGTCGCTGCCCGGGACTGAGCCATTTCGAGAAACTTGGGGACCGCTGATTTGCAGTCTTTCGGGCCTGCTTATTGGTGGGAACCAATTTAATCGCAGTGGCTTGAACCGGGCAAAAGTCGTAACAAGGTAGCTGTAGGTGAACCTGCTGCTGGATCATTACATCTCGCCAATGTATGGTCAAACTTGTTTATGTGAAGTTGTGAGCACTCCTCATCAGATGTGAGCGGTGAGTTTAGGTGTGAGTGCGAGTCGTATGTGCAAACAGATGTGTGTTCGGCACTTACGGCGACTATCCGCTTAACCACACAAGTGAGCTCTGTGTTGGTTCCATCGGTGTTTGTATGGCTTTTGCGATGGAGCGGTCAAGAAAACGGCTAACGCTGGTGTCTATGTGTTGCTGAGCAGTCGTCTTCGTCCGTGGCTGTGATGAGGCAATGCGGTAGGGCCTGTATACAGTGTGGTATGCATGGCTTAAGACTTGATGAGCCCATTTATTGTGTGTGGGACGCCAGCACCCCATTTTTTCCAATATTTTTTTATGACAAACGAAAAATTCTAGTCTTATCGGTGGATCACTCGGCTCGTGGGTCGATGAAGAACGCAGCTAACTGCGATAAATAGTGTGAACTGCAGAAACCTTGAACACAAAAGCTTCGAATGCACATTGCACCATGGGAGTCTTATCCCTTGGTACGCCTGGTTCAGGGTCGTAAACCCTAAAACGCATGTAAATGCGTGTCGAACATGATAGCATCACTTATTGTGTATGGAGTGTTGCTATAATTCATGAAAAGTTACACACAACTGGTGTGATACGAGGCAGGCACTTGGCTTTTAGGGTAATTGGAAATTACTTGAATACTGGTCTAGTCGCTCGTCGAGGCAGCCATCTCTCGAATCGTATCAGGCCAAACCACGTGTGGGTATCTGTGTGTAACTTTGAGTATGTGTGACTCAAGGTGTATTGAATTTTCGACCTGAACTCAGACGTGAATACCCGCTGAACTTAAGCATATCAGTAAGCGGAGGAAAAGAAACTAACAAGGATTCCCGTAGTAACGGCGAGTGAACTGGGAAGAGTCCAGCGCTAAATCGTTGTGCCCCTGGCGCAATGAGGTGTAGCGTATAGGTTGCGAGCTTGTGTTGGCCGATCCGTTCAAGTTTCCCTTGACTGGGGCTCCAAAGAAGGTGCAAGACCTGTACAATGGATCTGTTGGCTAGCACATTTTCGTATGCCTTGGAGTCGGGTTGTTTGGGATCGCAGCCCAAAGTTGGTGGTAAACTTCATCTAAGACTGAATATGACCACGAGACCGATAGCGAACAAGTACCGTGAGGGAAAGTTGAAAAGCACTTTGAAGAGAGAGTTAAAGAGGACGTGAAACCGATGAGATGGAAACGGACAGAGCTAGCGTATCTGGCTTGCATTCAGCTTGCGCGGTCGCTACCGATGCGTCGCTGACCTCCAGATTGGGGCTTTGACTAGTCGGTCGGTGGCTGTGTGGTGCATTTGCAAGTGGAGTGCGTCGAGGCATCTGGGATGGCGGAATGAACTTGGCTTTGAGGCCAGCTTGCTGGTACCCGGGCCGGGGGATTTCTGTTCGTTCTAGGTGTTTTTACGGTCGGACAAGGCTTTGCGGGCCTGGTTGGGTGCCGAGCTGGGTGTCGGTGGCGGTCGCTTGCGACACGTACTGTGCCACCAGTTCGGTCCTGGCCGAGCTCACTCCATGTTCAATCTCGGCGTAAAAGCTGGTCATCTTTCCGACCCGTCTTGAAACACGGACCAAGGAGTTTATCGTGTGCGCAAGTCATTGGGCGTTGAAAACCCAAAGGCGCAATGAAAGTAAATGTATCCGCTCGGAACTGATGTGCGACCCTGGTCACTGCGGTGGCCAGGAGCAGCATGGCCCCATCCTGACTGCTTGCAGTGGGGTGGAGGAAGAGCGTACGCGATGAGACCCGAAAGATGGTGAACTATTCCTGAGCAGGATAAAGCCAGAGGAAACTCTGGTGGAAGTCCGAAGCGATTCTGACGTGCAAATCGATCGTCTGACTTGGGTATAGGGGCGAAAGACTAATCGAACCATCTAGTAGCTGGTTCCCTCCGAAGTTTCCCCCAGGATAGCTGGAGCTCACTCTGTGCAGCAGTTATACTCGGTAAAGCGAATGATTAGAGGACTTGGGGACGAAATGTCCTTAACCTATTCTCAAACTCTAAATGGGTATGATGTCGAAGTTGCTTGAATGTTGAACTTTGGCGTTGAATGCCGAGCTCCAAGTGGGCCATTTTTGGTAAGCAGAACTGGCGATGTGGGATGAACCAAACGTGGAGTTAAGGTGCCAAAGTGCCCGCTCATTAGACCCCATAAAAGGTGTTGGTTGATATAGACAGCAGGACGGTGGCCATGGAAGTCGGAATCCGCTAAGGAGTGTGTAACAACTCACCTGCCGAATCAACTAGCCCTGAAAATGGAT
>Ga0209282_1000905_pt1 | contig 15461 bp, 6 predicted proteins | sample Mtrugardesep15_FD_187529 | JGI IMG/M metagenome (GOLD analysis project Ga0209282, IMG submission 187529) | Root nodule microbial communities of legume samples collected from California, USA - M. trunc garden sep15 (SPAdes) (version 2) | ecosystem: Host-associated > Plants > Roots > Nodule...
AATATAGAGGGTGAGGTGGAAGAAGAGGTTGGAAAAAGATGTAAATAAAAGTAGAGGTAGCTACCTACCAAATGGAGCACTTAATAAGTGAATTGTAACCACTCGTGTTTCTCACCAACTTGGTCAAATACTCTCTCTTTACATTACTTCTATTTTCTCAGAAAAACAAGATCCCCGAGTCAATTGCACCTCTTCTTCCTCTCCTTATCACCACTACCTTCCATTTATATTCCTTCTGCCCTCTTTTCTCTCACCAATATTATTTCATTACTTTCTTCTACCTTCCACACATTCTCTCTCTCTCTCTCTCTCAGCCACTATGGGCAGATCTCCTTGTTGTGAGAAAGAGCACACAAACAAAGGTGCTTGGACAAAAGAAGAAGATGAACGTCTCATTAACTACATCAAGCTTCATGGGGAAGGTTGTTGGAGGTCTCTTCCAAAAGCTGCTGGTATATATAACATACTTTTTGTTAATAAATTTCCCAATATATATATATATATATATATATATATATATATATATATATATATATATATACATAGTTACAAGAAATTAATTAAATGTACACCTAATTCCATTTCTTATAGATATATAGAATTTTAAATTAATATATATGGTTGTGATCATTGCAGGATTGCTAAGATGTGGCAAGAGTTGCAGATTGAGATGGATAAATTACCTCAGACCTGATCTTAAGAGAGGAAACTTCACTGAACAAGAAGATGATCTTATCATTAACCTCCACAGCTTACTTGGAAACAAGTATGAACACAACATATATTTAATATCCCCTCCATTTATAATTAGTTTAGTATAACAACATGTAGAGTGAAAATACACACATTTAATTTATATATATGATCAATATTAATGATCTTTCCAAGTGATAAACTTACATTATAATTCTTTCCAAGAAAAAAAACTTACATTAAAATATTCTCAATGTTAAACAACTAATTTATATTTGTTCTACCGTTCATCATCTCATGATTAATTCCCATGTGTTTTTTTTATGTTACCCTTAAAAAATTGTTGATAATTTATCCAACAATCAATAAAAATTAGGTACGTAAGTAAATTTGCAAATGATGTAAAATTAGTTTGTGAATATCATTTGAAAATTTATTCACGTAGCTTAATTTTTTGTTGAACAAACTACTCACAATTCTTAAAAAAAACAACATACTTCCCTCTTTGATAAATTCTTCCGTGTGACCTAAATTCCTAACTCAACCACTTAATTTATGATTTTGCAGATGGTCGTTAATAGCTGCTCGATTACCAGGAAGAACAGACAATGAGATCAAGAATTACTGGAACACTCACATCAAGCGAAAACTCTACAGCCGTGGAGTCAACCCTCAAACTCATCGGCCACTTAACGACTCAACGGCATCCACCACCACCATAATTTCACCAGCTAATGCTGCAAAGTCAATATCTCAAATCCCCGCAAGCAACATTAAGAACATGATCATCAACGATATTCGCAGCAACAACAACGAAAACAGTTTTAAGTTAGTGAGTGGCTATGCCAATACAAAGATTGATGGAACCAAGCTGGTATGTGAAGATTCAAATTCAAATAGCAGTAGCGGTGTTAGCTCCGAGGAAGCATGTCATCATCAACTGAATTTGGACCTTTCCATTGGTCTTCCGTCTTCACTTCCTCAAATTAACGACGAAAAATTGAAATTACAACAACTACAAGGTGATGAGCAACAAGAAACAAAGGTTATTACTACTACTGATCACGGCTTTTGTCTTTGTTATGGTCTAGGGTTTCAAAGCAACCAAGTGTGTTGCTGCAACAAAGCCATAGGTAATACTGTTACTACAAATGTCACCGGTAATAATATTTATAGATTTTACAGACCCATGAATATTTAAAACTTAAATGATTTATAAGTTAGTTTTTTTTTGGTTGAAAATTTTAGAAGTTAGCTAGAGTTAAGTTGATCCGGCTCATAAATATTGTAATGCTGCGACTGTTGTGTTAGTTAACAATAACATGCAAATAGTTTTTGACAAAATTTTGGATTGTTTCAATATTTTATTTTGATTTCTCTTCGTCTGGTGGGATGAGACTTGGTTGTTGTTGTTAGATTTCATCCATTAAAGGTAATCAATTTGTGACACTATCGAATATTAAATATCATCGCCACATTATAAAGACTAGCCTCTTTCCATAGTAACCATTTGGTTGAAAGTCCGACCAATTATATCAAAAAAATGTTTTTTTTTAAGGAATAAAAAAAATGTTATTAAATATAAGATTTTTATGTTTAATCTTGCTATAATTTGTGTCATAACGGTGCATGTTCAATGATTCCACAAATAACAAGTATTTATTAAAAAAAATAATCAATTTTTTAAGAAATAAATTGACACAATTTCTATTTTTGGTATAATAGTATGTGCCCTAAATGTACATCTTAACATTTTTCATGCCTCTAGCGAAAGAAACACCTTTCAAATATATATGCCAACAAGGCATTTGAAGCAAATGCAAGACAGCTGCCAAAGCAAAGACTACTTCTACTATTGGATAAGCCAAAGTTTGCAAACAAATGTGCAACCATAATAGGAGAGGTCACGTAATACTTCATAGATACGTTGAATCGTGATTTGAAAGAGTCAAACTTTGATCTCAACTTTCTCAAAGCCTCTAATAACAATGGTTTGAAGACCTTTTAGGATTGCTCATAGATCAGCCTTAACAATGTTACAAGTGCCAAGATCATACGCATAACCACACATAAATGTACCTTAGCCATCACACACACATGCAGCAATAGAACCATGCGCAGTTACATGCTCATCATTGTTGAGTTTTACACATTTAGGAACATATATTTCCCATGTAATGCTTGTTGTGATTGGATGAGAAGACAAATTGAGAGCTCTTTTTCACTTTATCATCTCACAATTTACTGAGGAGGCTAATAACAACCACAAATAAGGTAGTAGACCGATTTTGCAAATCACCCTCACTAGTCTTCCTCGGTGTTGTATTTTACAAAACCATACGTTAATATTATATTAGGTTTTTATATTAATCTATTTTGGATCAGATTGCAGTACATTGTTGTGTATGAGCTTAATCGTAGCGTAATTCGGACAAATTGTGACACGATTTTGCTTCGATTTGGACATTATATAAGCATTATTTGACTCATTTGTTGAAAAAACTTGGTGAATCTCATGGAAATCAAATGAGAGAATTTCAGGTACTTAGATACTAAAGGTTGAGGGTCTTTGGCTGAGGTTCAAAGCTTCAAGATTTGAATCTTGGAGAACCAAAAGAGGGTTAGTGCGAGAGATTCATGGGTTCGGAAACACAGGATTGTCTTTGGGAGCAACTTGGATGACTCTTGAGAGATCAAAAGAGAAAATCCCTAGAAAATCAAAGCTAAGGGTTGGTATTGGGGTTAGATTTTAGAGTTGAATAAATGAAATCACGGTGTTTAATCTAACAATTCCGTCATTTTTTTATATATATGATTGTGACAACCTTCTCTCTTTTCTAGGTGGAATTTGAAGTTTTCGTGATATAATACTCTCTTTTTTAAGGATGATATAATACATGTGATTTGAATTTCCTAGTTATGTCAAACATTCTTCGTTATAACGTGACCAAAAAAATTAATTTCCTTTAAAAAAAAAAATTTATGACCCCATTTGAATTGTCACAAATTCAATCCAATGACTATGATTTTTTGTTTCAATTATTTGTTTACAGGATTGGTTTCTTTCTTTACTTGCGAATTTACAGTAAAAAATCGCATTCTCAGATGAAAGAGATGGGAAAACAAAAAATAGTTATGGGAAAGGTACTCTTTATTTAGAAAAGAAAAGTCAAAAAATCAAAACAGAAGGCAAAAATTATAGTATTCCTCTTAAATCAAGTGATTAATCTCCGTTGACAATGAGTTACTAGTGGATAAAATTGGAATATAGGCGTTGTTTGACTGCTGGTGGGTCAGGAATGAGTTGTGAACAATAACACTAACTAACCAGTGCCAAGTGAAAGAGGTCACTGTTCAATATTGGCTGTGCAAGTGGAGAAGCTCTAAATTCCCAATGAAGTTTTCAAAATTTGTGTATTTTTTAATAAATACTTCCTAATTTCCCACATGTCTCATAATATTCTCCTAAAGCTTGTTATTGTCATACTTGAAAACAAAATATTAATAATAAGAGAGCATTGTATATAGGGGTGTGCAAATGGTTTATCCAAACTGAACCAAACTAGATTTATGGATACAATTTGAATCAAAAAACTACTTTCACAAAATAAATAGATTTTTTCAAAACCGGTTCATGCTACCTGAACCGAATTTTTGATTGAACCAGATTTTTTTACTTTGAAGAAATTGCAGAAGATTTGTGAAGAAGTTGAAGAATCACGTTTGGAGTAGAAGTTGAGATTGTGGAGTTGGAGAATCGCGTTTTCATATTTTGGAGAATCATGTATTGAGATCGCGTTTTCAGATTGTGTCTAGGGTTTCACGTGATTTGCAGATTTAAAATGGGTAACCGACCCGACAAATAGTCACTTTAGTCCCTGACTCTGTACCTCGCTGTCACATAGGTCCCTGACTCAGGATTTTATACAAACAAGTCCCTGACTCTACACTTCCGTTATCACTTTAGTCCCTGCCGTTAAAAAAATATATTAAGTGATGATGTGGCACGATGACAAGGAGTATGACGTGTCACGGGGACTAAAGTGAAAGTAAAAAATGGTCACTTTGGTCCCTGAATCGAAAATCAATATCCTCAATTTACTGTTAGATCCCTGACTGTGTATATTTACTGTCAGTTAGGTCCCTGAATTGAAAATCAATACCATCAACTTATTGTTAGGTCTCAAACTGTGTATACTTACTGTCAGTTAGGTCCTTGACAGTAAAAACGAAATTTCACTAAGATCCTTGACAAGTTGTTAGTTTAACATGCTACTTACTGACAACACTAAGGTATTTGTGCTAAATACCAAAATATTATTATAACACTTACAAAAATGATTTCATAGTTTAATAACAAATGTTTCCATAACATAACTATTAAGTCATTAATGTCAACCATAGAGTAATCAAAAGATTACACCATATTTAGGCATATAATAACGAAGGCACGTCTGAATGAACAACAAATGCTTACATCTTTCATGCCAACTTCAAGATTTACTCCAAGGCGTCCGAGGCCAACTATGTGATGTTTGTTAGTTTATTTATGTACCGAAATTGCTAAATTATAAGCACAATTGTTGTGCAATATTTTGTTTAATATTTTGCTGAATCATTATGTAATGATTGTTGAAGTATATGCCCAAATATGGTCAATATTTTGATTACTCTATGGTTGACATTAATGACTTAATAGTTATGTTATGGAAACTTATGTTGTTAAACTATGAAATCATTTTTATAAGTGTTATAATAATATTTTGGTATTTAGCACAAATACCTTAGTGTTGTCAGTAAGTAACATGTTCAACTAACAACTTGTCAAGGATCTTAGTGAAATTTCGTTTTTACTGTCAGGGACCTAACTGACAGTAAGTACACACAGTCAGGGACCTAATAGTAAGTTGATGATATTGATTTTCGATTCAGGGACCTAACTGACAGTAAGTATACACAGTCAAAGATCTAATAGTAAATTGAGGATATTGATTTTCGATTCAGGGACCAAAGTGACCATTTTTACTTTCACTTTGGTCCCTGTGACACGTCATACTCCTTGTCAGCGTGTCACATCATCACTTAACAGATTTTTTTAACGGCAGAGACTAAAGTGATAACGAAAGTGTAGAGTTAGGGACTTGTTTGTATTTAATCCTGAGTCAGAGACCTATGTGACAGCGAGGTGCAAAGTCAGGGACTAAAGTGACTATTTGCGCTTTTTAAAATGGATTGAATCAGGTCAAATGAAAGTGGATTGGGTTTTCTAGTTTGGTTCACCAGATTTACAGTTTGGGTCAGCTAATCCAGTTTTTATGCACACCCTAATTGTATGTTTAATATGAAATGAAAATTCATATGTAGACATGAATGTACAAAAAATTATACAAGTCACGTGCCCTTATACAATTTAGAGGATATTTATACTAGTCATTAACATGCTAAAAAATAAAGCAGTAACTATTGCTAAAGAAGATTTCTGTTTGATGTTTATAAACCATAACATTTCATCACAAAATCAGTCAAAGGAAATGGATGGTTCCAAGTTTTAGAAATAGCCAATTCTTGAAACAAGTGTGAATTTAGTCGTTAAAGTATAATAATCGTGTAAAAAAATCCATAAAACACTCAAAATTATACCTTGTTGTTGCCGAAGACGATCCCAAAACAATAGTACTAAAGAACCTGAAGTCCTAAAAACAAAATATGCAAATGAATTCACCATTGCAATTTACAAAAACAAGTTAAGGACCAGAAGCTCCTGAAGATTCAGCAGCATCCTCTAATCTCAATGTTATGGCTACTTCTTCAATCATTTTACCTTTATCAGCTGAACCTTCCACTGCCTTATTCAACCTTGTTAACCAAATATCATAATCAACAGGATATGGAGTTCCACAAAGACTATCCACATAATCAGCAAAACCTTTCAATAGAGCAGAAACCTGACCAAGATGTTGTTGGATTGAACGCTTTGCCCAACTATTCTCTCTCCATTGTAAAGCAGACTCAATAGAATCTTGTTGACTCATAGTCCCTCCAGTAATAAAATAAACGATGTAGACAATGCTTTCGGCATCAGATGAAGGACAAAGCTTCCCGTGCTGAAGTGCATGAGATGATGAGAATTGTAAATTTATAGCAGGGCTGTCTCTATCTTCTAACACTGCACGGCCCCAAGATATTGGGACATACATTGCTTGGTTGTGGTGGTTTCTAATATTTCCTTGTTTTTCGACAACGCGTATTATGTTTTCCGGACAAATATCACCGTGCTGGACATTAGCTATAGCTGCACTTCTTAGAGCAACCAGACAGTCTCGGCACAAGCGCATAGCTTCGTCGGCAGAAAATGTTCCTTCATTAGAAACTACAGATGATAATGGCTCACCTACTGGAGATGTTACTAGTATCGGTGTTCCACACCATGGATGATCACACTTTCCTCCTGGACTTTCTTTGTTACAATGACCGGAATGTACAATCCTACCAGAGGCAACAATTTCGGGTAAATATTTGCTCAAGATTCCTTGATTCCTCAAAATGTTTAGAACTTTTGTTTGGCGTTGTACTTGATACCAAAGGCTCATATCCTCCCAAGAGGGCTCGAGTCTTGATGTATGCGCGCCGACATATAAAGACAGTAACGCCAAGGGGTGATCTAAACATATAGCACTATACAGATAATAGTTTCCTCGTACCAGATATTCATGAATTTGGAAACTTCTCTGTCCTTGTTGTGGATCATCCAAGACTACTACGTCACCGTGTGTAAGCTTTAGCCGTGAGGGTCGGTTGTTGGAAAATAAATCATTTTGATCAACTTCAACAATCTCTCCATCTTGATGATCATAATAAGGCACAAGTGCATTCTCAGTTTCGATTATGCAGCATTCTGTCCGGCGCTTCTGAAGGCGAAAGCTATGATCTGAGATCAATGTGGCGACTGATTTTCTTGGTGGTCCATTCCATTGAGCAATGGAGTAGAATGTTGCCAATAGTATCTGCAGAGATCCTATATCTCCCCAGTTTGGATTTCCTAATTGGTTCCATATTGGTTCAGCCGGGGTGATGCAAATTTCGGCGTAAGTTTTGATCCATTCAGCAACAGAAAGATATGGATTGCTTGAGTTCGATAAATCAAGTTTTCCAAGGTCACCACTGAACTTTATCACCACTCCAGACTTAGAATCAAGAACTAAAAGGAAAACGGAATCACTGTTGACGGAACTAATCTTGCTCAAACTCCGAGAAACAAGAACATGAAAACCGTAAAAGAGAGCTTCACAAATAGTGTTGGCTGATACTCTCAAAGCATTGTCCAACAATAATTCTGGCTTGAATATGGCAAACTCAACCACTTGATCCCATTTAATTTTTGAATCAGTCAATGTTTTTGATATCAAACCTAAACCACGCATTTCCCTTAGCCTGCCCCTTGATATTGCTTTTTCAACACTATTGAACTTTGAACCAGGATAAGAGGGACATGAGACACATAACGGTAGCGGTCCACTTTTATGCCAAAAAGTACGCCAGAGACCAATGATAACCGCGTGAAGGAAATCCTCTACAGCTAGATACTGGTCTTCTATAAGCTCTTCAGAAACCTCGGAGAATATGGGCATACGGACAAGTTGCTGAAATGGAACCCCCTCCAACGCCATATCTAGCTTGCGCAACTCACCAATCGTGAAGAGAGAACTAAAACCATGCATCCCATCTACTGAATCACTATTTAGATTCTCCATGACCCATTCCTCAAGATATTGTGTGAATAACTCAAGGTCAACCAGTTTTCTTCCATATTCCTTGAGTCCCTTTAACGCTCTTCTTGAAATGGGAACAAATTTGCTCAAACCTGACGCCCCAGAGACGGTACTAGCAGAAATAACTGGCATATAAGAAAACTGTGTTATATAATATATATATTCATAAAAATAAAAATTAGTTACAACTATTTATCAGCAAATATTGTTCTTGTGAGGGAGGGAGGGAGGAGGACATTAGTACAAACCAGAGCTAGACTTCCTGAAACTTCCATCCTGACTTTTTCCTGGCGAAGAATCCATTCCATTTTGCAAAAAACCTGATTCATGTGGTTATAAAGGCCGTGCATTAGATGAGATATATAAATATGTCGCGATTAAGTAAATAGTTGAGCATTTTCTTAAAGCAATACAGTCTATATCTTTAAATCCTATTAGCACTGTTTCATGTCCCAAATACACAATAAAAAGAAAGACTACATTTGGGAACACTAACTATTAATACTAATCATTCAGCTTGAGTCTTGAGGTGCCAGAGTGATGAATACATTTTCTCTAATACAATATTTACATGGAACATAGTACATACATAATTACACACATATTTAGAGTGAGATAAAGAATAAGATATCTTTCATCCTTATTCCTCACCAGTTGGAGGAACTAAAATGTTACATGTTGTATGTAGATACATTTTTTACTTCAGATATAAACCCTGGTATACTTTTTCCCCTATGTTCTGTTGGTTGAAATTATCCCCTCTTACCAATAGTTTTGGGGAGTTCTGGAGCAACTTGAATACCAATAAACTCTTCCTCAAGTGTGAATATCTCAAATCACTATACCAGATGCAAACACCAGAATCCCACTCCTCCACCAAGCCGACCACGGCTCTGATACTTTTTGGGTCATGACTCATGAGCCATGAGGAGAGCCTTAAAACACCGAGGGGATCATCACAGTGGCTTTAAGCAACCACACGTGTGAATTGGGCACCATACCTTAACCCAAAACCTTCATCCGTAAATGCAAAAGGGAGGAAGAAAAAGGTGTTTCGGTGATACATGGTTGTGTAATAAACTTGCTACCATACTACTGTTGGTTCATGAGGGGGCTCGGGTGATCATCGCATTGAGCCGAGAGCAACCACATAAGTGACTTGGACACCACATCTTCACACAAAACCTTAAGGCATTCGGTATATGGGTCCACCTCACTTATATGTAGCTCAACACACACATTTCCATCCAATGTGAAGAGTCTAGGAGCAACAGAAAGAAATTTCTACACAAGCTCAAGGACACCCACAAAAGAAACAAAAATACAACTCACGAATTGGTTGTGATTCAACATTTCATACCTACATCTACAATCTCTCAACAAAATATTTTATTACTCAACATGTAATTTTTACAAGGAGAAAATTGTAAGGTTTCTCATATAATTTTTGCATGGACAAAATTGCACCGTCTCTCATGACACACAACTACCTAAAGTACATCCAAAAGACTAAAGTTATTGTGCTGATGAAAACTCACTCTTCACTTCTATAAATGCCCACTTTGACAAAACATATCCAGCATTAAACTCAATCATAGTCAATGTAGGAATACCATTCACACTTGAATACCGACAATTAAGTTTTTTTTCCATTACTTTTGATACAAAACAGTACTGTACTCAACTAATGGGAAAGAATAAACCAATTTTATTTTGTTGAGTCTATGAACTGATCTCATTCATTACTCAGAATTAAAACCTAGTACATGATATTAAGTGACCTAATGTAGGTCTACATTCTGCTCCTTTTCAATCCTTCACAACTGTTCCTTTTCAATCCTGATGTTTTCTTACTCAATTTAGTTTTCATTTTGTCGTTGGCATCCCAAAATATTCATTGTTGCTGTATGATAAACTTTCATTCATAAACAGGAAAAAAAATTCATCTAAATAGTGCTATTGTTAGGGTGAAAATCAAATTGACAAATAAGCCAAAACTGATTCTAGAGAATAACACAAACACAGATAGCATTGCAATGCAAATCACAAATTTGATACATTTTCATGAAAAAGAAAATGGGCCATGTATGAAAAATCAAAAGGGTAAAGCAAAGTAAAACTCACCTGATTGCATTTTGACCACCAAAGATGTGCTGAAAAAATACTAAAATGCTGAAAAGAATCAAGGACAAGATTCCAAGATCTCAAGAAACTTGGAAGCTTGCATTCTTCAACCCATACGAGATAATGTCCAACGAGGATGTGAAGAAGATGTGGCATTGTAGGTAGAAGAAGAAGCCAAAGATGGGACAACACCGAAAGTAAAAATGATGAACATGGTAGATCCTGCTAAGGAACTTTTGGTCGATAAACATAAAAAAGTTGTCATCTTGTAAGTTTGTTTCAATAGCTGGAACAGAAGAAACACACAGTTGTTGTTTTTTGTGGTTGGGTGTGTTGTGTTTGTGTGGTTCCTATAGTACGAGCTGGGAACAAAAAAAAGAAGCAGTGTCATAGATTCATTGAGAAAGGTAAAGAAAAGAGCATGATGATTGTGTTGTTGAAACTTGCTTTGAAGACAGACAAGTGAAAAAAAACAAAGCAGCAACGACAAGAGGATAGGGGAATTGTAAATAAAATAAAAAAGCTGCGGAAAACCCAATGAGGCTATCTGTCTCAACTCTCAACTCTCAACTCAACCCAATAGGTCTGTTTTTCTTGGACGTTGGTCCCATTGGAATTTGATAATGATGTTTCATCCCTTCACTATCTCTTTAGCTAGCGCGTCACTTCCACACCTTCTTGCCTCCTCTACCTCTTCACGCTTCTCTTAACTTACTTACATTCAATTTTAAATTCACCTCTTTCATAAAAACAAGTTTTATTAATTATTATCTTGAGTTCATAAAGACGAGTTGGAACTTCAGTTTTTCATTAAACTACTTGATAAAAAATAGTTTATTCTCAGCGATAAAAATTATCCTAAATATTTGGTCACCGTTGGATTTGTTTTCTTTATTGGAACATGGGTTGTTGAAAAAAAAGATGGTGCCTACATGGTTATTTTGCACTATCGTCTATCGAAATAATCTCGTGAGAATTGTTTCCAGAAACTCTAGCATTTTCCATCTAGAAATTTGGTTGAGTATCACTACCTTATTGCGAAATTCATTAAACAGATAGTTTTTTCAATAATCGATGAATACATACCCAATTAAATTTTAAGTTACTACAGTGTCATCAAAAATATATTTACCATTTACAAAGTAATTGATAGAATAATTACGCAGATTATTGACTAATATACAATTATAAATAAAAAGTAAAGTATTAGTTAAAAAGATAACTACTTTATTCGTAAAAAAAAAACGAGTTTATAAATACTGTAAAAAAAAAAACATACAAATATTCTAGTATATTTAACATGAGATGAGATACCGGCCGTAACAATCAGGGACGGATCCACATTGGATGCTTTTTCCCTTTTTTTTTCTTTCTTTTTTCCAATAGATAAGTCACGTACAACATTGTACGCGTAAGTCACTTGCAGTTTTTGATGTGAACAAATTATTGAGAATGGCTGAATTTTATCCAAATGATTTTATAGATGTTCCGGAAGTGGCGTTACACGCTCAACAATTAAGAATTATGTTACAAATGTTGTTAAGTTGTAAGGGCTTTCAGATCTTTGTGCAAGACTTGTGGAAACAAATAAGTGCAAAAACATTTGCTATGGTTTATAAACTTTTGAAGTTCGCTTTGCTTTGCCGGTAGCAACTGCAAGTGTTAAACGTGTTTTTTCAGCTGTGAAAGTTGTGAAGAGTAAATTAAGTAACAAAATGGATGATCAGTGGCTAAATGACCGTCTTGTAACTTATATAAAAAGATATGTTCTATTAACAATTAACAATGTTGTCATTTTAGCTCATTTTCAACAAATGGATAGGAGACGATTTTCATTGTAATGCATTGTATCAAACAATGAGGTAATAATATTTGTCGATTAAAAAAAAAGTTTGCATTATTATTTATTTAAAATTTTAGCTCCACATGTACCTAAAGTCTGGATTCGTCCCTGGAAACAGTTTAGCACTTTAGCTATCAAGTGCACACTAAATATTTTAGTTTGATAAATGAAGTCCCTATTAATGGAAAAGATATCGTATCTAGTTACCACTTTCACTTTATAGCATCTTGATTTGTCCTTACAAGCACTTAAATTGTTTAACCGTAAAGAAAAGGAAGGGATTGAACCGAAAAATAGAAGGTGGGACACAGTTCTCCCTTGAAGCGTAAGTGAAGATTATGGATTTGCTGTCATGTTATCTCTGGGCTAGCTTATCCATCAATTTTATAATGAGCTCCTCTTGTAGGCTTGTGATGTAAGTTAATTTTTTTGTACAATCATCTTGTGTTATTAAATGAACATCAATACTAAACTAGAATAAAAATATGCATTTTAAAATATACAAAAATCGAATAACCTAGTATTTAACGTGAAAAATTCAATGCAACATTTCTTTGTAAATGAGGGTTTGGCTTGTTGTTTGAGTTAAAAAATTAAAAGAGTTAACGAGTTAAATGTTTAACTTCAACATGATTTGGTAACGAGTTTTTGATAACGAGTGTCTCTTGAGTACTCTTTAACATTTTAAATTAAGAAATTATTCTTTAAAAATGTTAAAGTTTTTAATTTCTAATGCACTAATTACACAAGTTTTTATAAAAAGTTATCAATTAAGACTTTTAACCAGTGCCCTGAGGACACTAGTTAACATTTCTCGTAAGAAAATTAACATAATAAGAGGGGCCTTTTCTCCCTCCATTCCCGACAATCTATTTAGTTTTATTGATTCGTGAGTGTGATATTTAGATCAATTATTAGAGCATCCACGATGATAATACCTTAATATGGACTTCTTAAATGGACTTAACGTTAGACATCATTTATTTATCATATTTTAATAAAAGTACATATTAAGGACTCAATGACTCCAATGAAAGTACATTAATAAGGACTCCAATAAAAGTACTTAAATGTGCCCCACTAACTTTACATTATTAAATAAAAATAATTTATTTATTAAATTATAAATTACTTCATAATATTTAATTATAATCCTTAAAAATAATTAAAGTATAAATATTTATTTATCTGTATGAACTTAAATTTCTGTTACATTTGCTAATAATTTGAAAATAAAAAAATTAATATTACAAATTTTACATTCCTTCGTTAAAAAATAATAATAATAATTTATTTGTATGAACTTAAATTTCTGCTACATTTGCTAATAATTTGAAAATAAAAAAATTAACATTACAAATTTTACATTCCTTCGTTAAAAAATAATAATAATAATTTGCATGAATTACATTTTATTTAAAATGATGACAAATAAATAAAATATTATTTAGAACAACTATTAATTATTAAGATATTACTTCTTTTGTAAGTGAAACCACATAGTACATATTTTATTATTTCTTTTAAATGTGGGACCCGTTAGTTGTCTAGGAGAGAGGGTCCTTATATAGTTGTTTGTTGCTTAATGACTCATTTTTTCTTCCTCCAATAGAGGATCCTTAACAAGTAGTGGTCCCCCTTAACAAGAAGTGGTCCTTGTTAAGTAAGGACCTCCCATTATAGAGGCTAGTCTTACATGAACATAAATAAAATTCATTTTAACACACATGGTTGATAAAATTTAGATAAAAATAAAATAATATTAAATGATGTGACTTAATTATTATTTTTTTTAAAAATTATCATTTGTGTATGTGTCCTCAAATGCATTTGATTTAGAGGTATGTGCGATTGCTTATTTCTCGTGATATTATACACATTTCTTCAGACGTTTAGTGGATTAATCTATGAATTATGGGAATTTTGGAATGTCCTTGATTAGTAGTAACATGGTCTAACTGTACTTACTATTTGTTTGCATGTGTTCACGTTTGTGGGTTTAGATGCATTATTATCTCCAAATGCGCATGGGGTGTTTTTCATTACATGATTGCACATTTTGGCATTATATTGTCTCATCTTGAAGCAATCTGCAATTATTTTATCTTGCTTTTATATAGTAATGATAATTTATTTAAATCAACAAATTGATGGATTAAACTAGCACTACCTACAATACCTTTGTTGTGCGTTTCATCTCAAACGATTATGTGAGTTTTTCTATCCCCAAATATATCACGATCTTTATTAGAGTTAGACTTAGTCAACCATTGTATTACTACTGTTTAGGTTTTTTTAGAGGATTGTTTAGGTTCTTTAATTGATTTCGATTACATTTAGTTTGTTACAAAGGATAAACCATTCAAGTTAGTTAGATTGCTTCTTATCCTCGTTTGTTTTTTTTTAAAAAGAAAAAGAAGAATAAATCCTCATATGGGATTTGCTATTCTATAAAAACCATTTCATAGTATCTTTTTATTCACTCATTAATAATATGAGATTATTCAGTAACAATTCTTCTATGATATCAAAGTAATATGGTATTACATCAAACATCTTCTTGCTTCCGAAAAAAAAATTGCCTTCCCTTCTTCTCTTCTGTTGTTGTCTCCAATGTTAGACGAAAAGGATAATAGTTCCAAATAAAAAGTTCCACCATTGGAGCTTCCTCTACAAGAAAAGATCCAGCATTAAACTCGCAGTTCTAGTTATCTTCAGCCAGGAGAGAATATAGTACTATCCTAGTTGTTCCTTGCCGTAACAAGAGCAGCCCGCTTTCTTATATTTTATGGGCATTAAGCCAAGTTTGAGAAAAGGATTACCTTACGTAATGCAACATAATTTTTTTTATAAACGACAAATGAGATGTACATTAACTATGATAGTTGACATCCCAATTGTGCATACATCTTAAATCATCATAATAAAATGTTTTGAAATCTCAACTTTATTGACATCTTAAAACAACGTGTGTCAAATTAATGCACATCATCTTATCATATATATTATTGATAAAAAAGAATAACAAAACA
>Ga0209282_1000906_pt1 | contig 15445 bp, 13 predicted proteins | sample Mtrugardesep15_FD_187529 | JGI IMG/M metagenome (GOLD analysis project Ga0209282, IMG submission 187529) | Root nodule microbial communities of legume samples collected from California, USA - M. trunc garden sep15 (SPAdes) (version 2) | ecosystem: Host-associated > Plants > Roots > Nodule...
TTTATCACTTATATATTTAATTTCAATATCATTTAATCATCACAACCTCACAAATATTTTTATTCACGCTGTCATTTAATGATACCAAATATTTTTATTTTCTTTCTTCAACCTCGCAAATATATATACACACACACGTTAGCGTTTAGAGTAATACTTTATGTGTGTATGTTTTTTTGTTACGTTAATGCGTATAATTTTTTTTGGCGTTGCATAATGCGTATGATTATTTTTATAAAATTTTGATTTTAATTAAAAGTAAAAGGGTAGATATCTTTTCTACAAAAATTTGTTATAGAGTATAATTGAAATAGAAAAAACCAACTATTTTGATATTATTTATGTTATTATTTCAGGTTCCGTAAATTGTTTCTCCTATTCAAATATTTAACAAGTCATTTATATGATGATACAGATTTATATTCATGTTACACAAAATATACGTTATTGAGTAAATATAGTATTTGTAAAAAAAAATATCTTTTATTTTTTAACATTTTTAGCTTTCAGAAAATATTTTAAACATTTTTATTTATTATGTTAATTCATAATTCATAACATTTGTTTTGGTCATATCATTGAGGTCCAAAAATTTGATGATACAGAAATTTGCGCATTTAAGATCAGGTTGATTTGATGATGAGAAAATTGATCACATATAAATAAGTTAACTTCTTTCGATATCAGAATGAACAAAGGGAATAAAGTTAAATGATGTATTATTGTATTTCTATATAGGACTTTCAATGTCAAGGGATTATGACTACATTAAGGATTTCAAAAATGATTTGGACATTTGGAAAATATGATTTGAAGTGCTGGATTCTTGGATTGTGACTGGTAGTCTTCAGACTCTGTTGAACTTCAGCTTCTGATGATCTTTAGACTCTCTGATGACTTCAGCTTCTGAGGGGTCTTCAGACTCTGGTAGTCAGTTTATGATGGTCTTCAAACTCTTATCTTCATATCCTTGTTGTCTTCTAACTTGCAACACAATCTTCCTTTGAATAATGTCACTACTCTCATTTGTTTTTTAAGAACCACAATTTGAATGTAAATTTTTATCTATGGTCCTGCACACTTGAAACAAATATTAGCATGTCCAATTGACATTTTAATACCTTGTTATCATCAAAACCTAAAGGTGGTAGTGTTAAACACATTTTGTTCCAACAATCTCCCCCTTTTTGATGATGACAAACACTAGTATTAAAAGGTCAATTGTTGTTAATCTAATTAACAAGTTGATTTTAGGGTCTGAGGTTTGTAAGCTCCCCATGAGTCTGAAGTTCTTAAGGTGGGGTTTGTAAGCTCCCCCTGAGTTCTATCCATGTTAATTAAATTCATCTTAATCTTAAAAACAACGTCACTAAGAAATAATCTCACAAGAAATTATAAACTAAGAGATGAGAAGCAGGTTCTCCTAAATTAATTTTACTCTTAATTTAATGGGCTCAGAGCCTAAAAGTATTGTATCTACTCTACTTCCCCTTTTGTCATTAACAGAAAGTATAACAAATAAGGATCAAAAAGAGAAGTAAGAATATTTCTAAGTAATCATAGCAGAACATGGTTAAAAATATTGTTGAATAATAACCAAAATAATGTTGGAGTGAGCAACAATAAAAGATGTATCAGAGAAAATAACAGTACATAGTACATAAGTATCAGAAGCATAGAATAAAACATATGAAATCATAAGCAGCTAATAAAAACAAGAAATGTGTGCATTCTAAGGTTGTTGAAGCTTCTTCACCATAGCCATCATTTCTGTCATCATAGCTTTCATTTCTTCTGATTGTTTCTACAATGATTCTTTAAGAGCTTCTGATTGACCATAAGGTCTGAGGTTTGTAAGCTCCCCTTGAGTCTGATAGTTCTTAAGGTGAGGTTTGTAAGCTCCCACTGAGTTCTATCTAGGTTAATTAAAATCATTTTAATCTTACAAACATCACTAAGAAATAATCTCACATGAAATCAAAGACTAAGAGATGAGAAGCAGGTTCTCCTAAATTAATTTTACTTTTAATTTAGTGGGCTCAGAGCCTAAAAGTATTATATCTACGCCCCCTTTTGTCATCAATAAAAAGTAAAAAATAAAGATAAAAAAGAGAAGTAAGAAAAACATGAGATATTTGTAAGTATCAAATCAGAGCATGGTTAAAGTATTAGATCAATGTATAATAACCAAAATATTTTTAGAACAAGCAACAATAAAAGAGTATCAGAGCATGTAAGATGAAGCATAAGTATCAAAGCATAAACATGAGAAACATAGACTATACAGAAACAAACAAAAAAATGTGTGAAATCTTAGGTTGATTTTGCTTATTCATCATGGCCATCATCTCAATCATCATAGCCTTGAGGTCTTCTGATTGTTTCTCCATGGCTTTTCCATAACTTCTGACCTTTTAGCTTGAGCTTCTTCACGAACTTTGTGTTCTTCCTTCATCTCTGCCATATGTCTCTTCAAAGTTTCAACTAGCCTCTTTTGATCAAACAGTTCTTGCTCCAATTTCTTGATCTTCTTTGTTTGTTCAGGATCTTCCTTCAATCTCTCAAGTATTGGAATGTCAACATTGAACTTCACTTGAGTTAACCAAGAGATATTCAGATCCTCTTTGACTGTAGAAGTGATGAGTGAAGATGCATTCAGGAAGAATAGAGAGCTGAGATATACATTCTGTTTCTGTTGACTTGCACTGCTTCCATGCTATTGATTACATCTTTGAACCATTTATTGAGAGATTGATTATGTGCTTCAACAGAAAGTCTTTGTAAGTCACATAAGACTCTATCAATTACTTCTTTGGGTGCAATCCACTTTTCTTCATATTGTTCAGTGTGCACTGGATCATTTCTTGCTTTAACAAGTTTCTTTAGATCCTCAAAGATGTTCTCACAAACGTCTTTTAATACAATAGAATCTAGTAAAAGGGTATGAGGGGGTGAGATATTTATGGTTTGAGGTTCAGGATTTGTATGAAAGACAATGTTTGGTTGAGATGAAGATGTATAAGGTAGGTGTTGGATATATTGAGTTGAAGGTAATTTTAGATCAGGCTCATCAAAATGAATGATATGCTCATCTTCCTCATCAGAATCTGATATATCCATGTTAGATATATCAAGAATTGGTTTGGGAGCAGGTTGTTGAGTGACTGGTTCAAGAACAGGTTCAAGTACAGACTCTAAAGCAGAAGGTTTGTTGATCAAAGTATCAATAGCAGTTTGTAATGAATTCTCAGGTTGAGCTTCATTGATAGGTTGAACAACATAGGTGAGATCTTCTGATATGGAGATACTAGAGTCAAAACCTGTTTGGACAGAAGAAGATGATTCAAGAAATGATTGGATATGTGAGTCTGGCTTGAAATCAGAATGGATAACCATAGCTATACAAATTTCAGGTTGTTGTTGTTGTTGGTTTTCTGAAACAATTATGTTAGGTGTTGTTTCAGAGGCCTTGTGTGTATTTATAGGCAGTTCACCACCTAAATGTTTCTCTAATTGACTGATAATATGTAGTGAATCTGCGGTTGTCGATTTTGGTTGAGATGACGATGTTAAGTTATCAGAGGCTGACTGTACTGATTCTTCAAACTTCTCATTAGGAAGAACAGTTTAAAGCTGTTTCAGAATAGCAGGTTGAAACCAGTGATCAACAAGCAGATTCTGACATAAGTCAATTCTATGTTGAAGAAACTCACCAACTCTTTTATCTATAGTTGGTTGATCAGACTCAACAACATCACCATCAAGCTTTTTAGAAGTTTTGGTTGATGGTGACGGAGCTAAGTCTTTATATAGGTTTGAATAAACTATACTTAAAGGTATATTATATGTGGGTGAAGGTGGGTCTAGATCTATTGTATCTGCGAAATTTGTGTTAGAAACATTACCTCTCAAGGAACTAGCTTCTGATATAGTAGCTTCTAATGTTCCTTGTTCCCTTTTCACCGGCATTGTTGTCATCAACATCTCCTCAACCTTCTCAGTAGTGGAACTTTGAATATCCTCAGCAACCTTCTGAGCTTTTTTCAGCATCTTCAACAATCTTCTGCTTGACAAGATGAGTTGTTAAAGTACCAAGTTCCTTTGTTAAGCTTCTTGCAATCTCAATCACAACTTCTTCTTGATTTACACCAGCTTGTTGACTCTCAACAGCAACAAATTGAATATCTGTTTGAGGGTCTGAAGAAGACTCTACAACTTTCTTGTTCTTCACAATACTTGTTACTAATGCAGTAGCCTCTTAAATTTGAACATCTTCTTCCTCAGTGTATTTGGATTGAATATTCCTCCTCACATGCCTTTTCCCTTTCTTATGAATGTTTGGTCTCTTTCAGAACCTCAACAGGTTCTAAATAGACAATCTCTTCTTGAATTGCTGGGAGAGCTTGTTCATATGTTATCAGCTTGAGAGCTTTTATGGCCTTCTTCTGCTTCTTAAACTTTGTCTCAGCCTCTTCTTCATCATCAGACTCTTTCCTCCTTGACTTTCTCTTGCTTGCAACTTTCAGAGGAGCACCACTTTGAGTTTCAGAAATAGAACTGTAGTTGATGATGTCACCAGTTTGTTCAAAATGCAGCATCACATTAGAAGCCAGAACCTCTGGATTGTCTTCTTTGGATATTGGGGGAAATTCAATCATGAGGTCTGATACAACTTGAGATTCCTTCATATCAGTCTCTAGTTTGGTATATTCACTTACAATCTACATATACCTCAAGGTTCTTCCATTGATGATCTTTTCAGTGCAAGTTCCTAGATCATCATCAAATACTACTCCATTCTTCTTGAGGACATTGAGTAGTCCATCTTGATAGAAAATCTTTGAAAGTAGTCTTCCATAAGGTATTTGTCTTTTGTCATTCTTCTGACTCTCCTTAAGTTCCCAGATCATATGATTGAACATATATCTTTGAAGATTAACCTTTTCAAGCTTGATAACAAAATAAAGAAATACTATGTGGTCTATTGACATAGTGTCAGTACCACCTCCCTTTGGAAGAAAACATTTCTGAATTAGCTTCTGAAGGACACTGTGTTCCTTCTGCATATCACAGTACTTATCAGATTTTTTGCCTTTTTGAAAAGCTTCTGAAGTTGTTTATATCCATTGAAATTTTCCTTCATTAGAGCATCTAGAAGCTCTAGCTATAATTTCCTCTATAATGATGACTGGAATCCCCATTACTGCTGATCTGATCACAATTCTTGTAAATTCTGGAAAATCCATCTCTTCGTTGGTCTTCCCTTTCAGACTTGGATCACCATTGATTTTCTCAATCTCTTCGTAATTTGCAGCTTCCCTATCATAGACTTCTTCCCTTACCTAGAAATCTTTAACTAGAACTTCATACGTAGGACCATTCAAAACTCCAAAGTATCCTTCCAAGTGTAAGCAAATAATTTAAAACATCAACTCTGTGTCTTACCAAAGCTATGAAATCCACCGGACTCTTAACTTGAACAACGAGGTCATCTTCTCTGAGAACCAACGTTCTTGGCTTGATCGTATAAGATTTCCCAATTTCTACTTGCATGGCAATAGACTGACTAGAACTTGATCCTTCCATTGATGAATGATGAAGTTTTTAGGGTTGTAAGGTTTTGTTCGAAAATGAAGAGTTTTTACACCGAGATGCTTGAAAAAAAATAGAAAGTGTAGGTAATGAAGTGAGAGGTGTGTGTTTTTGTCTAAGTGTTTTTAGTAAAACGGTTGCAATTCAGACATGAGACAAACAAACACAAACATTAAAGACAAAGGGGGCGCGAGATACAACTTTCAAAGCACAAATTCATAATTTCCCTTTTAGTTATACACCAATACAAATAAACCACGTTAGAGAGTCTCAGAGTAACTGAAAACATTGGTGGGACAGATGTCACAAAAAGTAACTTCCACCTTTTCCACTTATGTAGCTATCAGAAGCAAAGAGTCTAGACTATGGAGTTCAAATGTTGACATCATCAGAAGCTTAATTTCCTCAGTCTCAGTTAAGAGAGTCAGATGAACCTTAGCTTCGGAATAACTTCAGACTCTAAATTCCCATTCAGAAGCAAGCACTATTCGGATACAAAATGTATGTTCAAATTTTTCTTAATAAAATCAAATCTTTCAACAGTTAAAGGCTTAGTGAATATATCAGCCCATTGATGTTCAGTATCAATGAATTGTATATCCAAAATATCATTTTGAACATAGTCTCTAATAAAATGATGCTTAATCTCAATGTGCTTTGCTCTTGAATGTAAGATTTAATTCTTTGACATACAAATAACTGCAGTATTATCACAATAAATGGGAAATTTGTTTCCATTAATCTGATAATCCTCTAAATGATGTTTCATCCAGAGTAGTTGTGTGCAACAACTTGCAGCTGAGATGTATTATGCTTCTGCTCTTGACAAAGCAATAGTTGTTTGTTTTCTGCTAGCCCAGAATATCAGATTCTCACCAAGGAACTGAGAGTTTCCACTGGTTGATTTTCTTTCAATCCTATCACCAGCATAATCAGAATCATTGAATCCAACTAGCTTATAATCTAAGGATTTCCTATAAAGGAGTCCAAGATTTGTTGTCCCCTTCTAAAATTCTAGCGCACTTGTTTTAGTAGGTTCTGTAAGATGTTTCAACGTTTATAATGTTTCGTTTAATGTTTCAACATCATATAGTAAACAGAAATAAAAACAAGAAAATAAATGACAAGAAAGTAAAGAACACAATGAGTTTGTTGACCCAATTTGATGACAAACACACCTACTCTAGGGGCTACCAAGTCAGGAAGAAAATCCACTAGTGTAGTCCTTATTCAAAAGCTCTTAGCAAACTTCTTGTTTACACTTTATGACCTAGGACCTACCCGTCTAGACTTCAACCTAGGAACTCCTAGATCTGAGATCTCATCTCACTATCCTACGGTTATCCACAACTCATGTGACCTATCAGACAAAAAACAATCAATTGGTGAAGTTACCTTCAAACACAAACAACTACAACCTTGATTACAAGCTTTGTTGTAGCACAATGTGTTTACAACTCAACACACAGTTCTTAGCAAGTATCAAAACGATACAGGAAAGGCTCACAATCAAAACATAACTAAATTTGCATCAAACGATGCAAGATTAGAACACACAGACTCAAAAACCTAAAAGCTAAACTTTTTAGCATGACAGCTTGAATGAATAAATAGGTCTTGAAGTCTTCCTTTTATATTGAAGCAATATGGGCTAACAAACCTTGTTGGGCTTCAATAACAAATTGCAGATCGATCTGATCTACAAAACAGAATTATAGACAATTATGGAAAGTGCTAATATGTAGGAGCATCTTTAGGAACGTCCAAAACATCTTCAAATATTCCCTTAAATATTCTTGCTCTTTTGGGAATAAAACCGAACTGATTATGTACAGATATGTACGTTGCTTGGTCATCAAGTTAAGGAAAAGTTGTTCCCTTTTAAAGATAAGGCGCGCGTACAAATAGGCATGAACTCAGGCACACTGAACCGTGCCAGGATGTTGGAAAATTCTGTTCAACATCTCATATGGATGTCTAAACCATGTTGGAACATAGTAACCAACTACACACTAAATGGATATTTGTTTTAGCAACAATGCAGTCAATACAAATATCCAACACCTTCAGATATCTAAAGATTCTTTTAACAACTATTAGGTGAGATTCTCTAGGATCTGACTGAAATCCTGCACAAAAGTGTACATTAAATAAAGTATCAAATCTAGATGTAGTGAGATATAACAAAGAACCTATCATACCTCTAAACAGCTTCTGATCTACCTTTGCTCATTTATCTTCTTTGCTTAAGGTGCAAGTTGGATGCATTGGAGTGTTCATCTCTTTACAGTCTTCAAGCTTGAACTTCTTCAGAAGCTCCTTTGTATATTTAGACTGATGAACATATACTCCATCTTTGCATTGGTTAATTTGAATTCCAAGAAAGAACTTTAATTCTCTCATCATACTTATTTCAAACTCATCCTGCATTAACTTAAAGAATTCTTTGCAAAGAGATGCATTAGTAGAAACAAATATTATATCATCAACATAAATTTGCACAACCAGAATGTCTTTCTCAAGTGTCCTTCTGAAGAGTGTTGTATCAACCTGACCTCTTTTAAAATCATTTTCAATTAGGAAATTACTTAGTCTATCATATCAAGCTATATGAGCTTGTTTCAGACCATATAGTGATTTCTTAAGTTTATAAACATGATCAGGATTCCTCAGATCCTCAAAGCCTGGAGGTTGTTTGACAAACACTTCTTCTGAAACTACACCATTAAGAAAAGCACTCTTAACATACATTTGATATAATATAATGTCATTATTAATTGCATAAGAAAGAAATAACCTGATTGCTTCCAATCTTGCAACTGGAGCAAATGTTTTAGTATAATCAATTCCTTCTTGTTGACTGTAACCTTGTACAACAAGTCTGGCTTTGTTTCTAATCACTTCACCTTGTTCATTAAGCTTGTTTCTAAACACCAATTTTGTTCCAATAATGTTCTTATGCTCGGGTTTAGAAACTAGATTCCACACATCATTTCTTTGAAATGGATTGAGTTCTTCGTGCATAGCTACTATCCATCCATCACCTGAAAGTGCTTCATCAACAGTAGCAGGTTTTATCACTGATAACAATCCCAACATAGACTCTTCTTGTCTGAAATATGATCTTGTCTTTTAGGACTTTCTTTGTTTCCAATGATAAGATCCTCTGGATGTGAAGACTTGTATTTGAAAGAGTTATTGGATTGAATAGTTTGCTGAGAACCATCTTGAGCTTCATTAGAAGCTTCTTCATTATGAGCGTCTGGAGTGGATTCAGTTTCTGGTCTGTCATCAGACTCTGGAGTCTGGTCCGGTTATAAAGGTTCTTCAGACACATGCATCTCTGCAAAACTTTCAACTAGCTCTGGAATTTCACTTCCAGGCTTTTTGTCATCAAATTTGATGTGCATTGATTCTTCAACACATTGTGTTTCTGAATTATACACTTTGTATGCCTTTGACCTTTCAGAGTAACCTAAAAAGATTTCTCTTTGAGCCTTGGCATCAAATTTCTTTAGGCAGGCCTTGTTATTTAGAATGTAACATTTACATCCAAATTGATGAAAGTAAGAGATATTGAGTTTTCTTCCTTTAAAAAGTTCATACGCTGTTTTGTTCAATATACGACTTATATAGATTCTATTATGAACATAACATGTTGTCGTGTTTACTGTTTCTGCCCAAAAATGTTTGGCTAGATTGTTTTCATGGATCATAGTTCTAGTCATTTCTTGTAAAGATCTATTCTTTCTCTCTACAACCCCATTTTGTTGTGGAGTTCTATGAGAAGAGAATTCAGGAATAATTTCATATTTTTCACAAAGAGTTTCAAATGGCTCATTTTCAAATCCTCCATCATGATCACTTCTGACTTTTAATATTTTCAATTCATTTTCAAGTTGTATTTGAGTGCAGAAGTTACTAAACACATCATATGAATCATCTTTCGTTCTAAGAAATTTAACCTAAGTCCATCTGATGTAATCATCAACAATGACTAATCCATATTTACTTCTATAAATAGATGTAGTGCTAACCGGTCCAAATAAATAAATATGAAGTAGTTTTAAGGGTCTGGAGGTTGAAACAATGTCTTTAGTTTTAAAAGATGATTTAACAATTTTTCCTTTCTGACATGCACCACATAGTGCATCTGAATGAGAGTCAATGTCTGGTAAGCCTCTGACAAGTTGTGACTTGTTAAGCTTAGGGATTAATCTCCAGTTAGCATGCAATAATCTTCTGTGCCACATCCATTTCTTTTCATTCACAGATAGAAGACAAACTACCTTCTGATCAACCAGGTCAGAAAAATCAATTTTATACACATTGTTTCTTCTCTTTCCCTTAAACAGTATGGACTTGTCACTTTTGTTGATTATTGTGCAGTTGTTCTTATCAAACATAACATCATAACCACTATTACAAAAGTGACTAATGTTAAGTAGGTTATGTCTAAGTTCATCTACCAACCACACATTATTAATAGAGATAGAAGAGTTACCAATAGTTCATGTACCATAAAAAAAATCGGATAGTCTGGTAATTATTTTTCAAAAGTGGGTTATTTATGTAAAAAAAATCGGATAGTTTGGTATATATTTTTCAAAAGTGGATTATTTAAGTAAAAAGTTCAAGAAAAAACTCACGCAGGAGTACCATATATTTGTATAAGGCCATGATTAAGACAAGAGAAAGTTGTAGGAGTTGTTAATGTACAGGCATTCAAGGAGAAATGTTGCGAATCATTAGTATTTTATTTATAATTTCCTCTACCAAATTTTTCAAATTCTTTCATCTCTATACAGTTACAGAAGAAACAAATGCTAATCATATCGGTGGACTAAGGCATTGACAGAATAGAAACTGTACAATACATCAAAGTATTTTACTCACAAGTATACATATACTATGTATGGGACACATATATGAACTATATGGTATTATCAGTAACCCACTATATTACAGAATTACAAATTTACTCATGACAATTGAATCAAAAAATTATGACAACAGCAAAATTATAGACGTACTTATATGGAGAAAAAAAAAATTATAGGTTGATTGATCTGGATGGACACAGCACTCACACACTGAGCCTGAATCTAACTGAAGCAAGTTTCGCCTCCCTCTGGATTGATGCAACACAATGTGCTTATTCCCATGTTTAAGCTTACACGCTTTGTGCGTTCATTGGGTGGACACGAAGGGGACATATGTTGTCCAGAGTACCGTATAAGAACACACTAGGATAATGAATCTTGTGTATTGAAGTAACTTTCCTATTCATTAGAGAGAAGAAAGGCTTTTTACACCTGATTTAGGGCAAGAACCACAATATAAAAACATTCACTGGTTCTAGATCAGTGTTTTTCATTATTTAGTAAATTCAAGAATCACTCCAACTGTCTGCATCATCGTCTTCATCACTTCCAGCCAATGCCTGTTTCAGTAATTGACACTAGTTTAGTTTACAGAGGACGTGCCTTTTATCAAAACTTAACGGAAAACATACACCTTATAGAATAAATTTAACAGAGAAAGCGTGATAGACCTGGCGAATTGAATTTGCTTTCTCCAAGATGGCTGCAACCCTCAAGTTTGTTTTTGGACCCTGAATGTTGGGTCGTGTAGCCACAGCAGGCCTCAAGTTGAAAGACTGAAAACAGTATTTTTAAAATATCTAAATACAAGAATTTGATACCAAAGGGTAGCATGAACAATATCAAAGTTGCTAACTCTTACCTTCGTTCTAATCTGTTCTAACAGTGAGTCTCTTTCATCTACCTTTGGTGCTATTGGAGGCCTAACACGGTCAGTAACCTTCCTCAGCTGCAGTGGAACAAAGGCGGTTTGTCATGCAAAAATCAATACTACATAAAGAATAAATTTGACAAGAACAAGAAAACTGTGTCTACCCTGCTTTTGTCAAGAGCGGCAACAACATCAAATAAATGGTTCTGAGGAGGGGAAGGAAGCTTATTCTTTGATTTTCTATTTGGTATTTGACTATCAAACCCTAATGGTTGAGTAAATTTATCCAATGACAGTGCCAGATCCCCCTCTGAAGGCTGCATGCTGTGATTAGGCTGCACAATTTCTGTACTTGGTGGTGACTCAGGTGAGACTAAATGATCTGCTTGATTCTTTTCCAGATCAATTGATGACTCCTCAAGTGTTGTAAATTCTAAAACAGTCTCTTCCATTATTTGATTTGGAGAATCAAAATCTTGTTCTTTTGGAGAAATGGAATCATCTACAGATTCAGGACATTCAGCAGGTAGCTCTAAATGCAATTCTCCATGACTGTCCTTTTTAGCTTCAAAATTTGTATCTTCCATTATTTGACTAAAAGACTGAGTCGGTTTGTCTTGTTGAAAGATATGATCAGCCCCAGGAACAGCACATTCAGTGGGCAGTATTGGTGGGGATGGACTTGAGTCCAATACGCTTTCTCCAGTCCTATCCATTTGAGCTTCTAAACTAGTTTCTTCCATAAACTGCCTTGTGAGCTGAGTCAGTTTTTCTTGTTGATGGATGGGATCAGTCTCAAAAACAGCACATTCAGCAGGCAGTATTGGTGGGCATGGAGTTGATTTCAAGATGCTTTCTCCCTCTGAAGCAATGACACTTCCATGTCGAAGCCAACCATAAGATAGCATCGGTAATGTTAAAAAAGGGTTGTGAATTTGACTTCTCTCTAGGACTTGGTAATTATGCTGACCATTTGCTTCATTTACCATTACAGGAAATCGCAAAGGAAGATCAACAGGATGCTCTGAAACACCCACAGATAACCCAGAGGAGTGTAGGCTTTTATTACTTTCCACAGCCACAACAGGCAGGAAAGGATTCTGATAGGGCGAGGTTACTCTTTCAGAAGTTGATAAACCAAATTGTGAGCTATAATCAGGTTTAACTGGCTGTACTGGTTGAAATGATGCTTGACTTACACCTGTTTCCTCTCTCTGTGAAACTGGGGAAGCAATTTGCACCTTGCTCGTTATCCATTGCATTGGTGGTAGAGGGGGCATAGGTGGCGTCTCCTCAAGATTGATTTTAGTTTCCTTGGGAAAAAGATCAGGAAGTAGAGGTTTCATTGGATCCATGACATGCTTTGTTGGGTTAATCTTCTGATCAGATGACACTGATAAGTAACAATGTGAAGGTTCCTCTGGTTGGACTTCAGAAGCAAACTCAATATGGCTTTCAGGATCCTGATGATTATAGGAAGGTAGTGAAAAACCATTTTTGCTGTTCTGTAGATCATTTTGACAAGCAAATACAGATTCTGACCCAGATTCTAGCTCTGAACATTGGGTCGCCATTTTGATGTCATTGAGAGGAGAACCATCTTTGATTTTGTCCTTAGGCAATGAATGTTGAAAATCATTACATATACCAGAGTCAGATGAATCAGAAGGAACTGATTCGTTCGGGTTCAACTGTTTATCAGTAGAAGCAATGTCTGGTTGATCCACTACTATATGTGACGTTAACTCTGTCAAAGAATCTCTTGCAACTACCTCATTGACTTCCATATTTTTCTCATGAGGATCTTCGAAAGTAGAAAGAGATTCTTCAAGCTTTGTGAGACTACTAACAGGAGATGTGATATACGAAAATGGTTCTAGTTGATATTCTTTCTTCTCAGCATTCAAGTCTACGGAAACTTTTGTCAAGTCTATGGATTCTGTTTCCATCCCATAGGAATCTGAAGAACCAAGCAATGATTCGCACAAATTTGAAGGATTCATTGATGGGGAAGAAATAGAATTTGAAGCTAGACAATTAGCAATACTTGCACCAGTATCGGCATTATGAAAAGAAGGAACAGCAGATACGGCCAGATCTTTGGACTGAACTGTTACCGAGAACATATCATTTGCCATGACATAATCATCCTGCAGCCTGCAATCAGGGGAAGGTGGATGTTTCATACGATCATCATCTTTAATTGAATCCAAACTGCAGGTGGGTCCATTTATTTCATCGCCAAGCACTGTCATTGGTACCTCTTTAAAATTTGATAGCTGATCAGGATACAGAATTTCAACTTCTGCTGAATCGGGTTCATCTTGTAGATTTCTGTGCGTAAAATCAGAGCATACCTCCTCTGTAAAGCTAGTCTCTACGTTAGTCTCCAGAACAGGAAATGAATCTTCCGAGTCAAGTTGCATTGCTTTGCTATCATTAACAGATTTGAAGTCCTGATCGTCAAGCAGCAGCTTAGTACCCAAATTCAGGTCTACTTCCATGGGCAGACAAATGGGATTCTCCTCTTGTGAACCCATGTCTCCAACAACCGATGTTTCAGAGCAGTCCTCGTTAAGAGATTCTGTCTGCATGACTTCGATGTTGGAATGGTCACCACATTTTCCTTCATGAGCTAAATTTAAATCATCGGAAACTTGTAGCAGAGTATTCGAACGGACACAAGGATCGCAAATATCCAAAATGTTCAAAGAATTGTTGTCAAAACAAACAACTGGGCAATTATTATCTTTTATTGGGAAGGGGGCGTCTTCATCATGTTCAACAGGAACATGTGGTGTCTCATCTGATTGAGTCCTTGTAGGTAGGGCCACTAGCGAGGTAGCTGTAGCTCCATGGTCTAAAGACAACAATAAACATCCTGAATCCACCGGACATGTACCAGAAGAGACTGATCCAGAATCAGATATTGCTCGCCCATGATCATGTGCATCATCATAATGTGAGAAAAATTCATCACAAGTTTTTTGCAATTCAACAGTATGGGGAAGGTGGTTGGCTGACATATTTTCAGTCTCTGATGAGGAGTTTCCAATAGATTGAGAATCTGAAAAGTGAGCTTGCAGTTGGGTATGCTCTTCATTACTATCTCTTCTGAATGAACTATTATCATCTGATGCACGATGGGTTCCTGCTGAACAAGAATCTGGCAGCCGATCTGGTACTTCATCATGCTCTTCACTTCTATCTTGTTCAAATGAACTAATTTCCTCAGATAATGACGAGTCTCCAAATGATTGTGAATCTGAAAATTGAGCTTGCAGCTGATGTTCTTCTTCACCATATGAATCAGTTACCTTTTGAACATTCAACAAGCTTTTCTTAGGTTTACAATTATTGTCTATTTCCAAGTCTGAGTCTATTGTAGCTAATGCATCCATATAATCATCAGCCTCACTACCCGCATCATCAGAATGGTATCTGTCGAGACTGAATTCTCTTTCATTTTGTTCATCATCATCCTCCAGTTCTGTTTCATCAGGTACCTTGTGATGCTTAGAAGGCAATTCATCTGTCCCACCAGAAGAGATGTGTTCAGGCTCCTTAACAAGATAGCCATTTGTCATGTCCATTTCTGAGCATGAATTCAGTTCTAGTTTCTGCTCATTTGATGAAGAATGCATTTGTCCATTTCCCATAGACCTTCTCATAGGTGAAATGCCATTGATTTCACGTATTTTAATCCCAGTTTCATTAGTGTTGTCTGTCATTGATTTCACAGGTAGTGGAGTGATTGAAGTTGCACGAACCATTTTATGATCAGGTGAGGGCCTTTCCAGAATTTCCTCCATATAACTTCTCCCAGATTTTGTTTCAACTGCAGATCCATCCAATTGTCTTATTTTCAACTTCACAAGACGAGCAGGATCACTACACACAATACGCTCCTCAAGAAACAACTGATGCAGTCTACAATAATGGAAATGGATTGAGTAACCAATTAGCCATTTTAAGAACAATATTTCATTTAACAAGTCAGAGACATAGCTTAATGCACCACAGTAAAATCATTGGAACTCACTTTGAATGTGACGGCACAACTCCAGGGGTTTCACCATCCCTCGGCCATTCTCCTTTA
>Ga0209282_1000907_pt1 | contig 15445 bp, 14 predicted proteins | sample Mtrugardesep15_FD_187529 | JGI IMG/M metagenome (GOLD analysis project Ga0209282, IMG submission 187529) | Root nodule microbial communities of legume samples collected from California, USA - M. trunc garden sep15 (SPAdes) (version 2) | ecosystem: Host-associated > Plants > Roots > Nodule...
AAACATGTTTTATTGATTGCTACTAGGAAAAAGTACCAAATTTGACATAGTATAAAGTCTAGACAATCTGTGCCTTATAAGTCAATTTTGTGAGGCTGAGTTAGGCCCTGAAACTTCGTAATTAGTTTCAAAGTAGTAAGTTTCTGCAATTCAGTATAAATAAGAAACAAAGTATGATTCCATTAGGTATGATTCCCTGCCCAGAACTTTTGCTTAAAGTGATGTTCTTGTTCACCCAGTAGAAGTATTCACCATTTTGTTAACTTACTGATTTTTGACAAGAAGCCATAGTTTATTTGAATTATAGGCTAGTTCAATGAACCTCCATAAGGTGCTTAACCGATCCAGCTACACAATTTGTGGTTGAACCAGCTGGTTTGTGCTGAACTATTGTCTGCTTGATTCATATTTGTATCTTTTACGAATGAAACTTGTTTTTCTTTCTCTTGGAAAATAGAATATAAATCGTGCACTTACAGTTTACATTTGTTTTCATTTTATCATTTTATATCTTAAATTCTTATTGTCATTTGCAATGTCATCATGCAATAGGAAAAGTCATTCAGGCCCGATGATGAGGACTCAGATGACGACTTCAGTGATGACGAAGAGTTACAGTCCCCAATTGATGAAGTGGATCCTTTTATTTTTTTTGTGGATACAATGAAAGGTATGCTGATACTGCCGCTTAAAGCATGTTAAAGGTTTCATTTACCAACACCTATCATTATTGCTATTATTGTCTGATATCATCTGTATTCGAAATAAATTTGTCTGTAGTGATGCAATCATCAGATCCAATGAGGTTTCAGAACCTGACTCAGACACTTGAGTTCTCTTATCAAGCTCTTGCAAATGGTGTTGCCCAGCATGCTGAGACGAGAAGAGGTGAGATTGAGAAGGAAAAGTCGGAGAAGTCAGCAGCTACCACAGATTCTTAAGCTTTTGGATGTACATTGTTGGTTCTTGTTTTGCTGTTATGTTCTCGAGCTTTTGTCCTTGCACCCATTCTTTGTAAGAGATGAAGAGGGTTGCATATTTATTTGAGGCATTTATTTGGCTCAGTGGTCAAAGTTGGTCTATGGGTCTAAGAGTTTGCAGTTTTGAAATGCCTGCGAGTTTAGTAAGCCGAGGTTCCCATTGATTTCAGAGGATGTTGGATTCAGGAAACTGTGGAGTTTAGCGCTTCTGGCCTTCCTTTTTAGATTAACGTATCAATTCTTGCCGTCGTTGTCCTACTCCTTTTCACTTTTTTCGTGGATCCTTCCTTTCAGGTCTCCATGCCAAGTTTCACGGTTTCCAGCATATGGAATCCCTGTCCGATTAGTGCAGCAATGGCGTCATGTGTGTGTTCTGTGATGTCTTCACCTGTCACATAGATGGGTAAATTGGGGCCGCCAATGGTTGGTATAGGCAATTTTTGTTGATAGTATTGAAAAATTCTTTGTATTTTAACCATTTTTTGGTTTTAATAATATTTCGTTGAGAGTATAGATCCAATGCCCATCAGCAATGTGTTTAACAGGTTAAGTGTCTCAACTTTTCTTTTGTTCCAGCCAGTCACCCCATAACTTTTCTATTGATTAATGACAATTTAGATTACCAATATAGTAAACCAAACTATACCCAATCATAATTTCACACGAAATTTTAAAGGACTAAAACGAAAAGTTGGTGTATTTATAAAGACAAAAATATTTAACCTTTATAGTTATCATAAAAATCTACACGTACTCCAATTAGAAATGTAATAGTACATGATTTGTTTTGGCTTAATATGTAATTCGTTCATGTAATTTAGCGTGTTTTTGGTTTTGTCTTTGTATATTTTTTTTCTTCTCTCAAACAAACCTTGTAACTTGTTAACTTTTTGCTTTTAGTCCCTCCCGTTAACTTATGATACAGAAAAGTATTGTTGGCAAGTGACGCCTGACGTGGCTAAAACATGCTTATGTGTACTGACATATGATAGGTGACTAGATTTAAGGGACCAAAAGTGAAAATATACAGAAGGATGAAATTAAAAAAACGTAAACATCAAAATTTGAAATTTAAAAACTAAAGATTTCATCTTTCATCATCTCTCAGTTTTCTTCTTCATCTCTCTGCCTTTCTCTGTTCTTACCCTTCATGTAAGTCTTTCACAATCTTCTTCAAGAAACAACATCGACCCCATATCAAGATTATGATGCCATGAAAGATTCCACCCCTCAAAGAATCATCCTGATGAACCCTTTCACACATGGTATGGTTGTGATTGATGAAGCTTCAAGGCTTGACGAACTCTTCAACAACCTTGGAAGTGCTACAAAGTACGGTCGACCATCGTCAACAAAGGAGTCTATATAAGCTATGGAGAAGGTTGAGATTGAAGAAGATGATGGAGGAGTTTGAGGTTGGCGGTGTTGTGAAAGAGATACCTTGTAAGCATAGGTTTCATGGGAAGTGTATTGAGAAGTGTTGGGGATTCATGGGTCTTGTTTTGTTTGTAGGTATCATATACATGTTGATGAGAAAGATGATGGGAGGAAGATTGACGAAGAGAGATATAACCAAGAAGATGCAAGCTTACAAGAACAATTTACTTATTTAAACATTTTTTTTTGTACAGAATATAATAGTAACATAATTTTTTTGACAAAATAATAGTAACATAATTAGAAAGGCTTAAATAAATAAACAGTATAATATAATATAATATACTATTTTTGTTGGGTATAATATGAAGAACAATTCTTTCGTGGTCACAACCACATATATATTTGGTTTAGACACACATACAATGGAAATAAGGAAAAAGAAAAAAAAAAAATTTATTGTTATTATTATTGAAAATATTGGTTAATGTGTATTGTTTTGTGCCCAGATAATTTGAATTTGTGTTTGTGACGAATTTCCTTTAATTAATGTAATACTACGATGATTGACCCTAATATGGACCTTAATTTAAAAGGACCATATGTGGACCTCAATAAGCTACTTATTATAGCCGGTCACTTTTTATTTTTGGACATCAACCTGTAACATGAATTCACTCTTTTCATCATCTTGTTCTGTTACTTTTTTTTTTCTTTTTTCTTTCACTCCCTCCTCATTTCTCCTTCCATTGTTTCTTCAACGACCCCATTTTTTACTCAACCCAGTTCCCCAACCATCTCTCTTCTTTCACATTTTCATCTCATCAAGCCACAAAGTTGTTTCTTTTTTTTGATTGGTATCTAAACCATTTTTCAGATTTATAGAAAACAAATAAAATTTTGAAACAATTTCCCCTTTTTATGCGTTTGGTAGTACCTCCAAACAGAAATCGAAAAAGATCTGGGGTGGTTGTTGTTACTGCAGTTGTGATTGAATTCCGAAACTTTGGGGGTGAAGGGAAGAAGTTAAAGGGAGTGTAACATGATGGTTGTCGCTGTTGTTGATGACAGAATAGGCCAACAAATTACTAGTGTTGTTCTAAAAATAAATCAAATTTAGAAACACTCATACATATGACCCATTCGGTAAGTCGTATACGGGAATGGACCAAACAAGGTTTGCGTTCATGATTTTGGCATGAATGTACCAAAAATGGCAGCACCTTTGTTCTTGTTTTTGTATAGCCAGTAATTAACTAAGCCTCAAAACAGAACATACAAAAAAAGGTGTTATTTTTCCTTTAAAAACAAGTGACCGGCTGTTGTAAGTCACTAACAAAGGTCCACTAATGATCCTTTTAAATTAATGATACATATTTTAAAAAAATAATATAATATAATACAGTGCAGTTGTGAGTGAGGCGTACTTGGTACGACAGTACTAGTAGGTACAAAAAGAAAAGAAAAGAAAAGAAAAGAAAAAGGGTTTGAGAAAGAATGGACGGTGAAGAGGAAGGTGATTACGATATTTTCAGAGATGATGAAGACGATCCTGATGCTCAAAATTCTTTCCAAAATAATAACGATTCGAACAAAGAATATGTGGTTTATCTCGTCGATGCATCTCCTACCATGTTCAGAGACGATGAAGATGAAGAATCTCACTTCCATATTGCCCTTAACTGTATCTCTCACTCTCTCAAAGCTATGATCATTAACAAATCCTTAGATCAAATTGCCATATGCTTTTTTAACACTGTATGTAATGTTATGCTTTGCTTTGCTTTACTTACTCATTTACTTAATAAACCCCCTCCTCTCTTACTATTATATTTATATTACTTGCATTGCAGAAAGAAAAGAAGAATTTACAAGACCTAAATGGTGTTTACGTATTTCATGTTGCTGAAGAAGGAGCCGACGACTATCTCAACAGACCAACCGCTAAACTTATCAAACAATTTGATAATCTCCATCATTCTTTTTCCGAAAACATTGGAAGCCACCATGGTGTCATGTCCGGTAGTAGAGAAAATCCTCTCTACAATGCTATCTGGGTCGCTCAAGCACTTCTTCGTAAAGGCTCTGCAAAGACAATCGATAAACGCATACTTTTGTTCACAAATCAAGATGATCCTTTTGGCTCTCTCAAAGGACCTTTCAAATCCGATATGACAAGAACAACACTGCAAAGAGCTAAAGACACCCAGGATCTTGGCATCACAATTGAACTTCTTCCCCTCAGTTTCCCTGATCAAAACTTTGACGTATCTAAATTCTATGCTGTATGTACCCATATATTCTCTTAATTCATACTCATCACATCAAAATTTCATCCTCATTTTTTAATTGCATGTCTTTCAGGATTTGATTGGCTTGGAAGGCGATGATCTTGTTAACTTTGTCGCATCAGCAGGAAACAAGTATGTAACCTATCTATGTACATTGTCGTTTAGTACGTATAGTACCAAGCTTCAACTTGCCATTGTCTGACTCTGTATGCTTTAGGATGTTAGTTGGATACATATTAAGAACTGTCTATGCAAGTTCATATTCGAAAAGTTATAATTGGTATTCATTTATAATGCAGAGATGTCGGTAAATGGTGGTTCTGTTCTGTTATGAAATGAGAACATCTATGTTGGATAGTCATAGCGTAAAAACTTATACTGATTAAGGAAGAAAGAAAGAAAGAAAGAAAGAGAAAATTTAGTCAAGTTGGAAACGTTATTTTCAAGTTGTCTTTTGGGTTAGGGCTTGGAATTTAGTCATAATAGGGGTTTAGGTTTAAGATAAAACCCATGGATATTGGGTCTGTACCTACAACCATCAACATGCCGTCCGTTGATGCATACGTGCTTGGAGTTTGTGATCTTATATCCCGCACATTTTCTTTTCAAATTAGGAGAACTAATAATATATTCAGCTCATTTGTTAATAGTTGGATTAACAACATTGATATACTTAATGAAAGGTGTCATTTTCTACTGCATGAGGATTACTATGTTGCACAAGAGCAACTATGATTAAGAGGTCTAAACCAGGACTAGGATTTGATATTTTAAAACAATAAATTCTTGATTTTTTGTTGTTGTTAATTTTGCATTTCAATTTCAGATTAGAGGATATGAAAGATCAGTTAAGAAAGCGCATGTTTACAAAACGCAGAGTCAACAAATTTAAATTCACAATAGTTGATGGGCTATCAGTTGAACTTAATTCATATGCTTTAATTCGTCCAACTGCTCCTGGTAAGCATTTCTTGTAATTTTCTAGCTAATAGCAGATATTGTTTAGTGGAATTTATGTTCCTTTGGCATTTTCTTTTCCTCCATTATTACCCCTTGCAAAACTTCTCATGGCCATTTTAAGTTTTTCACAACAACAACAACAACCAAGCCTTATCCCACTAATACATGGATCAAATTACGCCATAGTGTTCTATCATAAACCATATTTCAGTCCAACTCATTCATCTCTAAATTGAGAAATACTTAAACGAATACAACACCAAATCAAAATTACTTAGGCACACACTCAATAAAATATCTATTATTTAATTATTTCAAAAAGATAAGTTATTTAATTCCTTTCCCTTTCATACTTTTCCCTTTTATGTGAGTGTGCCTAAATGACACATATTTATGCTTGTGACCAAGCAAATGTTTCTCCTCTAAATCTGTCCTAATAGCTTGCAAATTTCGGCTTATGTTGTAATGACAGTTTATACTTTTGATGTGTAGGAGCAATCACATGGCTTGATTCTATTACTAATCTTCCTTTGAAGGTGACGAATGTTATAACCTTAACTTCTAAACAATCTATTTTCTATGTTACAGCATAAATTCTTAATTCGCTCATCAAACAATAACAACAATCAAAGCCTTTTTCCACTCAGCGGTGTCAGTTATGTTTATTAAATGATGCCATACATTTAAAATTTCGATGGCAAGGTTATAATATCCCTTGGTTGAAACTTGAAAGGGTCCTTGTACCCGTCCCATACCCATTCTATATAAATACACAAAAAACAGAATTTAAAGTGATTCTAGATTCTAGAATTTTGTTGGAGGATATGAATGTAAGTGTATAGAAAGAATACTTATGGATTTATTATGACTGAGTGGTATCTATGGCGGACGGCGGAGACCTGAAATTCCGAAATTTCAGCCGCCTTAAGGCGCTGTTATGGTAGGGTATGGCGGAATATGGTCGGATTTTGGCCGCCATTCACCATATTGGCAACCTCAAAATCAGTCACCGGTAGGCGCCATGGTGCCGCCATGACCGCAATTCAATAACACCAGTATGACTTTATACACATACTGCTGCATCCCATATTTTCCGCTGGTCTCTCTGCAATCGTGCCTTTTTGTTGGATCATAAGCCTCCTGAATTTTCTTTGTTTATATTCTTTTAGCCGGACTGTAATCATGCCTTTTTGTTGGATCATAACTCACCTAAATTTCCTGTGATTATATTCTTTTATTAGTCAGACCATAATGCTGAATGTTAAAAAAAAATGCTTAAGAAAATGACCTTGACTAGTTTGGTGGTCCAGAGTGAAAGAACTTTCATTTGTGCTGATACCGGTGCATTGATGGAAGAATCTACCAGACGGTTTCATCCTTATAAAAAGTATGCATTTTATTCTTCTTTATCTTATTTGAATACTATAATTTTGATTCTTTGGTCAATTTTTAATCACTGTTGCTCTATTTAGATTGGATTTAGAAAAAATAGCAACCCTACAGTCTCTAAAATATACCCAAGTCCATATCATAGCAACACCCCTAAGAGCCGACCCTCAGGTGAATGCACTCTACTACCCTTTACTCAGTTTTTACAGCCAGCCCCTCTGTAATCAAAGATTCTTTTGATCGGTATGTACCATAAATTGTCTAATACCTCGCTTTTGCACGGCTAGCACTATTTTGTTGGGGTCAGCTGAGATTCCTTGACCAAGGTAGTCAAGATTCTTGGACATTTTTGTTGGTTTAATGGGATACTACATAAAATTTGTGAAGAATTGTGGAAGAATAGCATATCCCCTCACCCAACAGCTTAAGAAAGACAACTTCGCTTGGGTGGAAGATGCTCAAATGGAACCATTTGAGCCATTTAAGAAAGCTATGACTATGATTCTGGTGATGCATTCCAAGATTTTAAAACACCTTTTGATGCACCAGGGAAAAGAATTGAGGCATTTCTAATGCAAGATGGGAAACCAGTGGCTTACATGAGTGTTTCAAACACTCTCAAGAAAGATTGAAAAATAAATTTGTTTATAAGTGGGAATTAAGGGCCCATGGTCATAGCCATGCAAAAGTGGATGTGTTAGACATTTTGTAGAGCATACAGATCATAATGTCTTTGATTACCGAGGGGCTGACTGAAAAGTCCGAGTAAAATATCGTAAAGTGCATTCCCCGGAAAGTCGGCTCTCAGGGGTGTTGCTATGATAGGGACTTGGGTAATATGGAGGGCCCAAGTCCCCCATCAAGTAGTATGAGATGCTTGATGAAATACTGAATGTCTCGGTTCTTTTTCCTTGATAGCTAGCTTTTAAGGGAGAGTTCACTAAGGGCTTAAATACTTATCACAATGTCTTATAAAGCTTTGCCTATGTTGTGTTACATAGCTGGTCCAACTCCTAGGTAGAGACGTTAGCCAATGTAAAATTTGTTGAATTTCATAAAGATTTGGTTTATTTCTATTTTCATGTTTTGCCGACATGTTTTCCTTTGACGGTTAATAAACAGGTTGATGTTACATTACATACACCACACTTCTGTAGTAAAACAAAATACACGACATTTATCTTATTCATCATCTAATTTCTATTTATTTTTAAAATCCCAAATTACCCCTTACAATAGATTTGGACAGTGTTATTTACACTACCCAATTTAAATATTTCCATTACATATTTCCAAAAAAAGGAGTGCTAGGAACACTCTCTTTTCAAAACTCGCTCATTTAATGGTGAAATTTAGATAAGTCCCACCACCTTATGTGAGACCCATTTATAAAGTATAGGACCCACACTGATTTCACCCAATAATAGAGTGAGTGCTGGAGAGACTTTTCCTAGCACTCTTCTTCCAAAAATATCCCTATACCCTTTGTCCTCTCCGACCTCCGTGCGCCATTACTGAACCCTCATTTTTTTTTATAGAAAACTAGATACATGTCCAAAAATATCCCTATGCCCTTTGTCCTCTCCTCCGTTTGATCTACTCTTCTTTCGACGACATCTACGGGTCTTCTCTCTACATGTCTAAACCATCTAAGCCTATTTTCTACCAACTTTTCTACTATAGGTGCTACCCCCACTCTCTCTAATGGTGTCATTTCTAATCTTATATTGTCTAGTCTTACCACTCATCCAACGCATCCAACGCAACATCCTCATCTCCGCTACACTTACTTGATTCTCATGTTGGCTCTTAACCGCCCAACACTCTGTACCATACAAAATCGTTGGTATGACTGCCGTCCGATAGAACTTTCCTTTCAACTTAAGTGGTATTTTCTTATCGCATAAAACCCCCGAGGCTTTTCTCCATTTCAACCATCCAGCTTGAATACGATGAGTTACATCTGCATTTATTTCTCCGTCATTTTGTACTATGGACCCAAGATATTTAAACCGTGTAACTTGGGGTATGGTATGATCTCCAACTTTCACCTCCAAGGTAGACCTACTTCTCCTTTTGCTGAAGTTACATTCCATATACTCCGTCTTGCTTCTACTAAGGCAGAAACCATACACTTCTAAGGTTTGCCTCCAAATCTCTAGCCTCCCATTCAAATTCCTCCCTTGACTCACCTAGCAAGACTACATCATCTGCAAAAAGCATACATCTCGGTGCTAACTCTTGGATGTGTTCCGTCAGTACATCCAAAACTATAGTAAAAAGATAAGGACTTAGGGTTGATCCTTGGTGCAATCCTATGGTTGTGGGAAAATCTTCGGTAGCCCCATCCTGCGTCCTCACACTAGTCGAAGCTCCCTCATACATATCCTTGATAGCTCTAATATAGGCAATCCTATCTCCTTTCTTCTCCAGGGCTTTCCACAAAATCATTCTAGGCGCTCTATATATATTTTATTTTCTCTTTACCTTTGCATCAAAATAGAACTGATCAACGCCTTTCCATCTGTCAAGTTCATAAGTAGTGTAATCCTTACAGCAGCGCGCCTTTTCACCAAAGGGTAGCGTCTAGTTTCCAGATACAATAGTTTATCTAGCTTGCATAAAATTTGCGATGCAATGGATACTTATATAATTTCGGAAACTTCATCTATCCGAGCTTGAGATGCAATATAGAATGTTTTTCGGAAACTATTTTTTTTTAAAACTCCATGTATCTGGACTGCAAAAATAAATCCAGTTTCCGGAACAAAATAAAATAAAATGAGGGTGCTGATGTGCTGTAATGAGTTTTACTGAGAGGAGAAAGGGTGTTGGGGTATTTATTTCTTTGAAATAGATTGTAGAATGTTAAAATTCTCCATATAAATTACGAGGGAAAATGTAGGATTTTTTTGAAATTAACAATCAGTCGGTGGATGAATTAGATGAAAGTGGTGTATGTAACGTCAATTTGTTGAGTGTGGTTGGTTTATTATACACTGCAATAAATATGCTAATGGCATGCTTGATGAAATACCTCAAATGTTTATTTGATATCGTGTTGTCTCCTTTTGTTTGTAATTATAATCATAATTATATTTATAATAAATATAATATGATTTTTATATTTTTTCAGCCAGAATATTGTATTTTCTATGAAGGAGCTATCTGAAATTAAGAGAGTTGCTACCGGACATCTACATCTTTTAGGGTTCAAGCCACTAAGCTGCTTGAGAGATTATTACAACTTGAAGCCATCAACTTTCCTTTATCCCAATGACGAGGTTACTGTTCTTCTAGTCATCAATAAACTGTTGATTACATCTTTATTCATCAGTAAATTTTGGTTTTAATTGCAACTTCTCTGCTTGGCGTGGATGTCTTATCCTTTACTTTTGACATTGTTTAACATCAATCAAATTTGAGCATCAACATTGTGATGCCCTCTGATATGATTTTACCACCTTCTACCCCCTGAATTTTTGTTTAAATTGCTCTGACAAATTTGCTAACTGTGACTTTCCCTCAATTTAAAGTTCCATTCCATGTTATAGAAATACATATATGCATATATGCGTTCAGCTTATCGAATGGGTGCGTAAGATCTCTTATTATACTGTTAAGTGCTATTCTCAACAAGTGATCTATCTATTGGCATTTTGGAAATGCTTTTGATATGTATTTGCACAAAATGTATAGTATATGATTCTATATTTAGTTTCATTTTCTCTTTCTTTAATGTTTTCCTTGTCATGCCTCTTTTTGTTTTGCAGGGTACAGATGCTAGCATGTGCACTTTCATTGCCCTTCATAGGTCCATGGTACAGCTCAACCGGTATAGTATTATTGATTCCTTACAACAATGGTTCTTTTCAGCTGCACTATCACATCCTTTTAGTCATGTCTATGTCAAGTGTAGTGTTGGCAAAGTGTTTCGAGTTTCCCTAACATGCAGAAAAGCGGACTAGGTGGGGTGGCCAATTGATAAAAATATGCAGGCAAAGGCAACCCACATCATTTTATAGTAGGTTAGGTTGGGAGCTTGAAAGGGGTTGAGAGGGACTACTCTGAATATTGTCCACAACACTAAGTGATTTACTATTCATAGGCATATTCCAGTTAGATATTTGTGATTTCTTTTACCTGTAAGATCGCATGTTTATGTGAAGTAGAATTTGAGATTTTAGTGTTGAATACACTCAAGTCAAGATCAATGAATCTTGGCTATTAATGGCTGGTTACACAGTAGAAAAAGGGAAAGAAAGATAATATGCATACCCACATGTATAAGTGTGACAAAGATATTATGGTTAACTAAACATCTTACTAAAACCGCTAACACATGTTTAGTAATGTAGTTTTGTGATTAGGACATAGCTGATATCAAATGATTTGTTAACTAGCGTGTTAATAATTACTAATCAAAGTAATACCCTTGTGTTCCTTTTTAGTTTTGCAGTTGCATTTAGTGGTAGTTCATCTCGACCTCAATTGGTTGCCCTTATTGCGCAGGTACAATATGTTGAACGTTTCAATGTTTTCTCATTATACAATGTCTACAATCATTGAGTTCAAGAGCTTGCATGTGGTGTTTTAGTTTAAATAAAATCCTTGAACAACATGACAGCCTTGCATTTTCTCATATACTCATTTGTCCATGATTGTAGGATGAGGTTATCCAATCTGGTGGTCAGATTGAGCCGCCTGGAATGCATATGATTTATCTTCCGTATTCTGATGACATTCGACTTGTTGAAGAGGTAGAGAACTGCAATGGTTGAACTTGTCTTTAAACTTCTATCGTCATACTAGAGAAAACTAAGTTTGATGTTTTAAAAATGAATTTATTATTAAGACATGACATATTTCTGCAGCGTTATTCAGATACTAGTGGGGTGGTGACTAAAGCAAGTGATGATCAAATAAAAAGGGCAGCTGACTTAATTAAACGTTTGGACTTGAAAGATTTTTCTGTATTCCAAATCACCAACCCTGGTAAGCTTCTTCCTCTTGCTCAGCCGCTCTCCTAAGTTGACGATGTTGTGTTTATACTTTTAGTAACCTTCATTGTAATCCTTTGTTAGTTTAATTATTGAAATGCTATAATTTGATTTATATAGTCAATTACTTTCACATCCACTGCATTCTGTCATCATTATACAAACCCTCCTTAAAGTCCTGCACTTACCTCACCTGAATTATAGACTGTTGACTTGAAACCTCTTACAAGCCAATTTTGTAAGGGTTGAGCTAGACTCACTCAAATTTTAAGATGGTGTTAGAGAATCCAAGATCCGTTGGGCCATCTGCTATCGAGCCACTTGGGTCACACACCAGTTGCCTAGTTCTGGGTGTGAGGAGTCTGTTGAGTACCTCATCAAATGAGATATGGCCTGAAAATATGTTTGTAATTGGGACGCATCCCTCACCTTACAGGCCAGTTTTGTAAAGGTTGAGTAAATTTTAGGAATTTCTGTATATAGTGGCTTTATAATTTTTGCTTCTACCTAGTAGCAGTTTTGCACTTCTATTCAATATTTCACCGAATCTCGTTCAGCTTATTTATTTGGTTGAAGAAAAGACTCCAATGGTATAAGCTAATTTTTTTTTTAGAAGAAATTAAATGTTACTTGTATAGTTGTATTGATGTTCATAGATTTTCCTCTACCCCAGTTTATTAGAGTATTCTTTATATGCTCAACTTCTCTTACTGGGGCTTAATGTAATGGTGAGAAGGGAGGTTAAGTAAATTAGTATCAAGTAAGATTAGACGTTTAGAGTTTTGATGACTCAAGGGTAAGTGTTTTTTGGATTAAGGTTTTATGGGTCATGGTTTATAGGGAGAAATAGTCTATGTTAGAGCACACTATTGTATTATTTGTTTTACATGCTTTTTTCTTTCTGATTTGCTGTTTGCTGATTAGTGTTCCAATGTAACAGCTTCTTACAGTTTCCGCATTTCTTTGATAGTTTCATTTGTATCTAGAAGATTATTTTAGGTGCAGTCAGTTAAGTAACTAAAAGCTAGTTAGGTTAGACTCGTATTTGACATATTCTTATCATAATAAAATTCTGAAGCATTTCTCATATCTCAAACACACTAATGTTCTCCATGTTTTCTTTTGTTGTTATTTTCCCTCTCACATTTTCTCATGTTCGAATTACAATAAGCTGGGCCGTGTCCTTTTTTTTCCTGGTTCAGCGCCGCTATTTCTCATGAATGACACTTTCATGAAATGCAAGAATGTGTGTTGCTCGCATACTGACTACCCCATGACTTATGGGTTTTTATAAATAAAAAAGTATAGATTTCAATCGTGCATCAACACTGCTCCCAAATAGACATCTGCGACCCCTATAACAATCTCTCCCGTCTGCAAAGCATTTTGATCTGTTCCTGCTACCAACTTAACACGAGTTTTACAGTCCTTCTATACATCCTATTTACCATTTTTCCATCATTGCTATCGTTCTGTAATTGCCATCTTGGGTCTCAAGAATGTGTTGTGTTCATTTGAGTTGCAGCATAGTATACAACTCAGCCTGAAGCTCCGCGCAGAAATCCATGAGCCGGTTTGCCTTGGGAAGAATCTCCTTTTCACCTTTAAAACAATTGAATTTATTTCATCAATAATACATAGAGAAAGATGATGATGGTTTGTATACAGACTAAAAGATTCCAACTTCTAAATTTCAAACCACACTTGGTTTTTCGTCAATCAGCAGAGCGCAATAGTCCCGACGAGACAATCAAACTTTTCTTAATGATCAATGAGCCTCACACAAGTTCCTCCACCTTTCCCATTGATCAAACCCCTCCACCTCAAGAATCAAATGACAATCCTCTGCCTCCAGCAAACCCATTCACCCAGAATCTGGTCACCATTGGCCTTTTCATCAAAAAGGTCAATGATGATGATCTGGTTGGATATGGTATCACAAGATTAAGCATTTTCCTTTCTGGTTTATTCTTCTGCCATTTCCGATAGGAATACCATGGTACCATATGAAAAGTGGCTGCCACAGATAACCTTGCAAAATCTGCCATGCCATGGCCTTCTATTATAACATTCTACCATGCCATATTGCCATGGCCGCCATTTGGCAACATTGCTGGAGCCTTTGTTGGTTTTCTGCTCGCATGTCCAAACCATTTAAGCTAGATTTTTTTTTATATTTCCCCTTAATATGTGTTACTTCATCTGTGGGTGTCTTAATGGGCATGCAGGTGTGTGTGTGCTTGCATGCATGTGTTTGATGCATCAAGTGAGACGGCTTTCTTTTTTGAGTTGTGTTATTTTGACATGAAATTGACATTAAATTCCAATGGTTAACATACTTTAAATACTTCATTATGTTCAATGGATGGTTAATGAATATAATAAGGCGCAACAACACATTAATCATCAACTGGACACAATCAACCACAATTTTGAATCTCACTAACCAAAATTTTCACAAATCGTGGTTAACGAGTATCATGTATACTTAAACACTTGATCATGTATATTTGAATGGTCAATGGATATGTGTATATTTGACCACCTGAAAATTGTGGGTAGTGACTTTAGAGGTTGTGGTTAATTATATTATGTGGATGGATAAGGAGTTGTGACATCTTGTAATATTCATTAACCATCCACTAAACATAATTAATATTATATTTGAAAGGTCACAAGTTCAAGTCTTGGAAACAGCCTCTTAGGTAAAAAAATAGGGTAGGACTGCGTACAATACGCCAAATGGTGGGTCCCCTCCCCGAACCCTCCGTATGCGGGAGCTTTAGTGCACCAGGCTGCCCATTTGAACTGCATTAACCATCCAAATTGATGTCGGAGTTTAATGTCAAAATATCATATATTTTTTTCATCTAATGTGAGAGGGGTAACTCTTGACTGTCGAACCAAATCATGAATAGTCAATATTAAAACATAAAATCATGTGAATTTCCTATGCGGTCACTTTGACTTTACAAAACGGTCACGTGACTATTAAATAACTTTTCATCTTGATCATAAATATACGGTTGCATGGTCAAGATTTACTCAAAAAGTGTTCCCTAGTGCTTTCTTATATATGCATGGTCCCCCTGATATATCATCAGTAACTAGTATGCTTCGTATTTGTAGATGTTATAATTTTCCTAGTGTTTACTATTCTTGTTTAACAAAATGAAAAAGTTATGATTATGGGGTTAGTAACACAAGAGTTTTCAGCCTTGCAGAGACACTATGCAGTATTGCAGGCATTAGCTCTGGAAGAGGATGATATTCCCGAAATCAAAGATGAAACATTACCTGATGAGGAAGGCTTGTCCAGGTAAGCACAAGGTTTTGTTGATGTAATTAATATTTTATTGTTTGATTTTCAGACTCTGACCAGAAATGGAAGAAATTCTACCTTTTTTGTTAGTATTATTTGCAACAGACTTCTTAATATACTTTGGGG
>Ga0209282_1000911_pt1 | contig 15418 bp, 7 predicted proteins | sample Mtrugardesep15_FD_187529 | JGI IMG/M metagenome (GOLD analysis project Ga0209282, IMG submission 187529) | Root nodule microbial communities of legume samples collected from California, USA - M. trunc garden sep15 (SPAdes) (version 2) | ecosystem: Host-associated > Plants > Roots > Nodule...
CTTGACTAAGAACTGACAGATCGGGATATAGAAATAAATTGTTCTTCCAACGAAACAATTTTCATAACACGGTCCGCAAAAGGTACCGTGAACTGAACCCCGACGCCCAAACACTCTCTAAATTGATCATTCCGTTTCTTGAACCAACCGAGGCCTAATTTGAAGATGTTGTAATGCAAACTCATGGGCCTTCACTTTACTGGTTTCAAAATTCTTCACAAGTTCAGGAGCTTTCACTTTACTGGTTTCAAAATTGTTCACAATCCTCTTTTCATAGTTCTTTGATCCAAACTTAATTCTAGAAGCAATTGATTTCCCGAACTTAAAAAATGTCATATCTTTAAAAAATTGAAAAAAATTAGTGTGATTTAAAAAGGGGAAAACAGACAAAATTAGGGTTTGCCAATTAATAGAGTGAATGAAAATTAGGGTAGAGGAAAAAGAATGAAAAATACCTATCAGAAAGTGAATTAGGGATGAGGAATGAGACTCGATTAGAAAGAAGTGAATTAAGAATGAATGCAGAGAGATCTTGGTAGCTCTCCACTAACTTCAGTTTTTATACAATTGACCAAATTGCCATTTTAAAACCAAAACAAAAAATAAATGTCAAACACCTTTTTGTTGAAAAACCCGTTATGTAGGAAGGGAATCGAACCTGAAACATATTTACTTTTTATTTATTATATTAATTTCAATTGCAAAAATTCACTATAACTTACTTTTTTTTATATAAAAGAGAAAAACCTATAATTTAATGTTCAATTATCTTTTTCCATAATTTTAGCTAAAAGTACGCTGTCTATCATTAGAAAGAAAAAAAAATCAGTAACAATTGTAAACAGCAAATGTTGCATCATCCTCAGGCTTAGGGGGCAAAAGGGCTGGATATTGATGCGTCCCTATATCCAAACCACACAAACAATGAGGTGACAAATTCATCAAATAGCAGCAGATCAAATCAATTGCAACACACCATTTGCAAAAAAAGAAATCTAAAAGTAATAGACCACAATATATAGATAGAAGGAGCTCAACCAAAGAAACACTTCCTATACTCCTGGGAAGCAGGTAAATCTAGTATCATATAATAAAACAAAATCTGGTATGAACACACTGAAAGATTGTTTGACTGAGACAATTAGATTACCTGATTAAAAAGCTTTGTATATGGAATAATTTGAACTCCATCTTTGATCATCTATACCTCCAACTACCTGAATACAAACAAAAAAGCATTATGGACTTGCTTTGTGAAAGAACATTTATTTAATTGCAAACATGAGCCGTGAATCCACACATACCACAATAAGGAAGATTGAGAATTATATATGATACACTAGTTAAAAAAGGATAGAAGCATGAGTGCATTTTATTTGTATTTCACCAGAGGATAACCAATTAGTCGATGCTGATCACTATATAGATTGAAAAACTCTTATTTTATTCCAAACATAAAATGTTACTTCCTCCCTCTCATAATATATGACCTATTTATAACAAAAAATTGTCCCAAAATTCTTCCCTTCCCAAATTTTTAAGCAAAATTTACCCCTAATAAGATCGAAGCTTGGAGACTGGTACAAACAATACCTCTTTCAACCATCCATTCTTCTCTCTCGAAAAACGCAACACTTGGTGATAGAACCATGGTGTTCTATCGTCAAAGCCTCTTTCTTCGATCCAGATCTCGCCAAAACACTTAGTGATAGAGCTATGGTGTTCTAAAACCAAAGCCTCCTCCCTCGAAACAGAACTACAAAATTCAGAACAAAAGTTATAACTTTTTACATGTAAAAATTGAATCAGATGAAAAAGATAAAAAATATACTTGTTTCAGTTTTGTTTTGAATCCTTATAAAATAAAATATTAAATAGGTTTTTGATTTATATAAATATGTTAATTTTTCATAAATAGGTTTTTGATAAGAAAAATGCTAAATGACACGACAAATATTTTCGTGCTACACACACGAATGTGGTATCTTCACTTGGTGGACCCTATCGAACATGTTTCTCTCTATTTCTATGTTGTATTTTCATCTTCATATCCTTCTTTTATATTTTCAATCGATATTGAGACCTCCTTTTATAACTGTTCAAGTAACTAACTTAGCTAGCCATGCACTTCCTAGCTAGCCATGCACTCCCTGCAATGGTACTTCCGCCCTCTCACCTTTGTTGTGCTTCATCGCTCTGATCTTTTTCTTGCTTAGATGAAACAGTTCCATTCTTTATATGACCATAAATGACAGCAACAACGAAAAAAACAGTGGGATGCAAAGAGAATTGCTATCACAAAGATGACAACAAAAATAGAGGTGATGTGCATGCGGTTGACGGTGGTACTAGAATCATATGCTGCCACGATTGTGAGGATCAATTTTGGAGCATTTTTTATTTGCCTTTATCTTTAATATTAAAATAATAATTAAAACAAGCCTATAAATAGTGTGTTCGTAAATCAAGAATGCCTTCGTGTGTTTTGCACGACAAAAGCTTCGTGTCACATAGCACTCCTCTTTTGATAATGTATGAGATGAATGAATGGCCTTGAAGACACACTACACGCGTGTGATTTTTGTGGGTATGTAATTCGTGAGGCATTCGTTGGTGTTTTTATTGGGATACATGACATTATTCAAAATGTATGATTTTTTATAGAGGCTAAAAATATATCTAGACTTATTTGTGAGAATTAAATACTTAACCAACCCTTGATTTTCTTAATTATGGTGTTATGGGTTACGTATAAAATGACGGTTCACGGTGGACTCAAGTGTTTGATATACAAATATGATAAAAATATGATATGATAAGAGGTTAGAGAAGAATATGATATGATAGTGGTAAGATACATATTTATTTTATCATGTGTATGATGCTCAACTGATAAGAAAGATGATAATCATTCAAACAACATTTAAATAAATCATAAAACACACCGTTAGAAAAACACAAATATTTTATAAAAATAAAATAACAAAACAAAAAATATGGGTATTAGAAGAATACAAAATAGAGGATCATATTTACACAAGCAATTTTATAGGCGGAACACAAAATAGAAGAATACAAAATAGAGGATCATATGAAGTTAGAGAAAATCAGACTTACCCATAAAAATTGACACCCGAAAAATTTGAACGTGAAAACCAAAGATAATTATGATTAAAATTATTTTATTCGAATTCATTTGAGACAACTTGTACGCATACTTATGGCTAGATTTACCATCCTATGCAGTAAATGAAAATACCATATACTTTCTCTATTTTAAAACAAGTGTCCTTTTAGCCCAAAAAAATGTTTAGAAATGAGTTTCACTTGCACTTTTCAATGTAGAATTATTATTTTACTTCCAATTTTACCTTCTAATTAATTGAGTGTACACTACTTCCAAATCATTACACCAATAATAAATAAGATTAGTTTGGTAAAATTGTCATATATTTTGACATCATTATTACATTTCTTAATTTATGTATAAAAATATTAAACGACACTCATTTTAAAACGGATGGGACACGTTCTTTCAAAAGTTTGTACAAGTCAAATACAATAAACAGTATGAAACTATGCATGCACCTAACTTGTTTGAGAGAAATATGGATGAAGACATACCTTTAATGAATGATATAATCAATTAATCACTTCAAAAAATAATATTGCGGGGGCTAAGAATAAGCAATAACCAGACACAGGGCGACTCTCCTTTGGCGGTTCACTCGAGAACTAAAATTACATTCATTAGTGTGTATGTGATCCATCTAGTGTCTGCCAAAAGAGAGAAGCCCCGCAACTAGTTTGCTTAGCACCGAATGAATCACAACATCTCACACTCACTCTCACTCTAATATTTTGTTTTGTTCAATGTTTTTATTGATACTAATTAAGTGAAGAGTATAACTTATCTATAATGAGAGCTAAAGAAGCAGCCTATGCTCCGGCAGCTTCCAGGGTTATGCTTATATATCTGTGCCTGTTTTCTAGGCATTCTTTGCAATAGAATCATTTTTCTGAAAAAGGGACATCCAATTCTTGCTCCAATTTATAATATGGTAGAGATTCTTCACTTGCCTCCATTTTTATTTTGAACTGCATTTTTTACGTGTATTTAAGAACAATATGTGGAAAAGGGTTCCAATGAGGGTGGCCTTTGGTGGAAGGGGTATTGTCAAAGATAGAGATGCCTCCCCCCTTTGTCTAGACTATAATAAAAAGATGGCAACATATTTTGATCATTTCATCCTCATGGTATATCCCATGTATATTCTCGATTATTTTTTATTTCCCCCAATGTAGTTTTTTTCTTCCATAGATTTCATTCACGGGAAGTAATTCTATTTGAGACGCGTTGAGCATTACTTGTGAATACTTGCCCAGATCTAAATTCGAACATTAATTTACCATGATGTAAGTGTCTATAAATGTTTGCATCTCTCTGGATTTGAAAAATTGTTGGTAATGTACATAACAACCTAGTCAATCTTGTAAAGTTGGAAGTGGAGTAAAAATCAAAATTTAGGTACAAATTGCAAATTTATTCATGTGGCTAATTTTAATTTGTTGTTGGATAAATTACCCATAATTCTTCAAATAGAATCTAGGACTTATCTTTTTTAAAGAACCCACTTTAGGTTTCGACGCTATTATCAAGCGGTTCCTATAATTTCATGACATATTATATTTAGAGGGACGGCGCAATTTAGTCCCTCACAATTTTCTTGCACGCCAATTCAAACCTTGACAAAAAATAAGCTAAAATTAGTCACCGACTAATTTGTCCCCGATATGAAAATGTCAATGACTATTTTGACCTTATTTTATGTCAGGACTAAATTGGTTCATAAGATATTATGAGGGATTGATTTGGGGCTTCACTCTTATATATGTAACCCAATATGACACTCCCTTTTAGGTAAAATAAAAAATATTTGTTTTATTTCAAAAATTTGCTTCAATGAAAAACGCATTTTTTTTTTAAAGACCAAAATAGAATTATATTAAAAGAAAGATTTTTCTATCATATGCAAATTTGCTTATGTTAAGAAATTTAAAATAATAATTTTGTTTTAGAACTTGTTCCTCTTATATTAACCATGTAGCTTTTTAATAAATTGTCGTTGTTTTTAATTAAAAGTTACTAAAAAAGATTTATCATGTGCAATGTTGTACATGTTCATTGCACATGTTAGATAAACCCTTAAAAAAAAATCAAAATGCAAGAAATATTAAGATTGAACATATACAAACGTCAAGAAACAAAAGACATCAAAACATAACGATGTTACCAACCCAACATAAAACAATAATCAAAGTTCAAGAGTAAGAAGTGGGTACCTTCGATTAAAAATTATAATTAAATATGTTACCGTGGAACAAAAATTAAAATTTAAGTTAACGCTATGCAACCCAATATAAGTTCTTAAAAAGTTGCACTGTTGAAGTAAATAGTGAGTGAGTTGCTTTAAGATGAAGTGATTTAATAGAACCCATAAAAAAAACTTTGAAATAAATTCATTGTTGTTGCAAACACTTTATGTGACTGAGTATTCTATTGGTTGAAATTATAAGAGAAACACTTAACTTTGTTTTTAATTCAAGACAAAATCAAAAGCCTCACCAAATGAACAAAAGAACCTTCAAAACTATCTTAATTATCAAAGACAACTTGATTAGGCCGCTTTAAAATAATTCACAAATCATACATAACGAATGAAGACACCTCTTCACATTTTTACCATGGGAAAACAAACCTATAAGTTGAGTAAGATATATTTTCAACAAAGCACCATAACCATGACAAAACATCCGACCAAACATACATACATTATTTACTAAGGTATAAAAAAAAATTGTTTGCTTTAATGAATTTCGTGGGGCTGTGTGTTTTAAATTTAGTGGGAAGAGTTTCCAAAGATCATAGAAACAAAAACTAGGGACGAACTTAACGTTATGCCACTATCCTACAAGAGTATGTACTTGCTTGCTACATGCAAAAGATGAATTTCAATTGGCATCTCTCAAATTCATATACTCTATCCAACCAAAGCACTATAGATATGTTGAAGAAAACCATTAGAACCAAATTTAAACATTTTATCTTAAATTGTTTCAAAATTTATCTGTCTGTTTTCCCGAGACAAGGAACGAGACAAAAAGTAAAGTTCATAAAATACAAAACAAAGGAAGCAAATGTACTTGCAACATATATCATAAGATCAAGGATCAAGGATGATCTCGTCAACCAAACTAGTTAAGACATCATTTTCTAGTTCTAGAACAAGTTGTTCCGTTTCTTGATCAAAGTTTTTCCACTCTCCACATTTTTCCATGTCACTAATGTAAACATGCCTTCCTTCTTTCACTTCCCAACCCAAATACCGTTCTTGGGGTTGCCCTTGTATCCAATCCTCAACTACCTTGCAAAAGTTAAGCTTCTTTGAACAATTAACATTAACATTATCTTCCTCAATGCTTTGTTCGATGTAATCGAACAATAGGTTTTCTGCTCTAATCACCAAATCATCGGATGGAATTGACCTTTTCACGAAATTGAAAAGATCATGTGGATCTTCCTCATTGTTGTTTCCAATAATTGGTGCAAATTCTGAACATTGTTTTGTAGAATGGTTGTGTGCTTCGTCTTCTAGTTCTAAACATTTGATCAATGGTTCCATTGAAGATATGTTCTTGAAATGTCGTGTCTTCTGCAAATGCTTGTGTTCTGCTCCTGTAATTATAAATGCGATCATTTGTTAGATAAAAAGAATTATGTATTTATATATGGTACAAGTATTAAAAAATTTGTGATATTTTATTATTGAGAGGGATATTAGAATGGACCTTCAAAGAAAGATTTGATCATGTAATTAGATTTCATCTCTTCTTCATCTTCAAATGGGCAATCTAGTATTGATACAGGACTGAATTGCTCCTTTTCGTTTGACCAATCCTATTTCATGAGAAAATGTAGTTGATATAAGTTTTACACATAAAATGTAGTTTTTAACTGAAGTGATATACATGGTAAAAAAAAGTGCTAAAAAGTGGAATAATTAATAGCATTTGGTCAAACCAATTTGACTATAGATTTGTGTCACATTCAAATTCTAGAAAGGGTAAACTCGTCCTAATTGGTTAAGCAATATTTTTCAAAACAGCCCTATAGTTGTTATGCAGTGATGCAGTGTCAGGATGTGCAGTGAGTTTCAGCGTCGTGGATGGCGCTTTGGTGCACAACACTGCCATGGGATGACTCGCCCTAATTAATTGCATGGTGCTCAGATGTACTGCATTTACCCTGTCCCCTATGAACTACAAACCCCACACGTGCAAATACAATTATTGAGCAGACAATCAGCTAGTACTATATTTTCCTCCCATCAATGAATTTGAATTTGAGACTATGCAGTATGATGTGATTAAAGAACGAAATATATTGAAAATTGTGTAAAAAATATCTGTATTTTCAATGATTCTTTGTGGTGTATGTATAATAAAGCAATAACATTCTATCAAAAAAATAAATTAAACAATAACAGACATTTTAACTAAAAATTGGAAAGAAAGTGTGAAAAAAAATAAAAATATAGATCTCAATGTTTACTTGTTCAATGATTCACCTTTTCAAGAAACTTTGAAATTTTCCTTAACTTCTCTATAAAAAAATCATAAACTAGACTCACCTCATTCCACATTATTAATTTATAACTAGGTTACTTCATAGAAATTATGGAGAAAATGAAAATGAAAGAAAGATAAGTTAGATAATAATAAACTGTCTAAGTTATATATATTTTTTTGAAAGCAAAGTAAAATATATAGCTAAATTGTCTTTATTAACTATATATATTAATGTATTCAACATTTTTCATGAAGATTATTAAACATTAATTTTTTTGACCAAGTATTCAACATTATTATTTTTTTTTGGAGTAAAGTATTCAACATTATTATAAATGTAAAGTTGACTATAATTATTTAGCGATATATAATCCAGATATAAATTAAAGAGAGTATGATTAAAAATAAATTAAAAAAACACTACAATAAAAAAATGACACTAATTTTGAGATTTTTTTTCTTGGAAAATATAAGATTGGTTTTATAAGAAAGAGGTATTAAACTTGCATATAATTTAACTATAAAAAAAATAACATTTTCTCAAAATAATTTTTTTAGTCAAATACAAAAATATTGAAAGAAAATAGAATAGAGGGACCTAATATGGAAATTACTTACCCCATTTGTCATCTTGTGGTGGTGGGGAGCGCCGTCTTTGACGGCATCAATTAGGTCATTTTCATTTGAGCCGTCGGAAGAAGTAGCGTTGGATGAAAACGTGAACTCACTTTCTCCCCAGCTGTTACTGCAACAATCTGAAGAGACTGTAGTGATGCTTTTGGCAGTGAATATAATATCCTCATTAAACGACGTCGGTTTATAATCTCGTTCCTGCATTAGTAGTTCACGGAAAGATCTCTTACACCTCAGTACACCTTCACTTCCCTCTTCCTTCACAGCTTTTCTCCTGAATCTCCGGCTTAACAGCTTCCTTGAGAAGCTTCTGGAAAGAACACCAGTGGAAGCTTTCTTTGTTTTAGCACTATTTTGAGAGGATAATGACTTTATGGCAGTTATTACTGCTTCCGAAGCTCTCTGAAGAGCCGTTACGCGTCGTCGAGGGAGTGAAGTACGGTTGCTCTTCTTGTGTTGGAATCCAACGGTGGTGCAGCATTGTCGTCGTGGGAATGATTTGAAACCGCTTGATGAACATGAGCTTAGGTCGTCTCTGAGGAAGTCTTTGAGTAAAAGGGTAGGTTTTGAGGTATATTTGTTTGGTTTTATTATTAGAGAATTATCACGACGTGAAGGTTTGCAAATATTTGAAGCCATGTAATATAGAACAAAACAAAGTAGCTTTGCTATATGTATATTTCAAAGAGAATACAAACTCATACGAAAATTAGAGAACTATGGAGAAAAGAGTGTACGGTGTAGAACTTTAGAAGTAAGCGACATTTATATATTGTTGGAGATGAGAAAAGGAGAAGAGTAGGGAAAGAGAGAAGAAGGTTCGGAAGTGAATTAAGATCTGAAATCTCGAAAGGATGTGTGAGATACAGTATTGAGTGGGAAGAAGACAAATTTAGAGATGGATGTGAGAGAACTTGTATCAAAATTAATATAACTCTAAGGGGTTGGTTGCAGAAAGAAGTAGCTTGGAAGGTTCTTAATTCATAAGTATTTCATACTATAGTATAGTGTGTGCGCTAAAATTTGAATCTCAAGTGAGGTGGGGAAGATTAATTTATTTAAGGGTCATGTTAACTGGTGCCCCGCCTTCGGGACACTAGTTAAGAAACTCATAAAATAAAAGTTTTAAATTGAGAAAGACACTTTATTGATTTTTAAAGGATTAACAACACAATTTCTAATGCAATATATATTATATTTGGTTCTTACCTAGTGTCCCAAGTCACTGGTTAACATTACTATTTATTTAAATATTTGGCTCAATATTTGAACCTTGTCTGAGTATCTAATTGTATGAGTAAACAAGTAGATGTGATATTTGTTTTGGACTTACACTAAGACCTGATTTTGACCCTTTCGGAATTTCTCACTTCTGATGGTTACTCACGTGTGCACATGTCTGAGATCTCCCTTGGTTGACTTCTTAGAGACAGGAATCTCCTTGTTGTTTTTTGTCCTATTTAGATCCTTAATTAAGGTTACTACGTTCCAGTTTAAAATCAATATTTCATACATTTTAAAGTTGGCAACTGCTAATAACTGTTTGATACCTTTTCTTGTACTTTTAACTTTATAAAAAATGATAAAATTACTATATGGAAACTGCTAACACCTTTCCTTGTACTTCCAAGTTCCAAGTTCACACGTTTATTTGATTTTTTTTTAATGCTAGGTTGATTGGGTCACCACTACCTGATAATCATTGCCTTACTAAAATTTTAAGATAATCGGATAAATTTTTATAACGATTAGTAAAAAATAAAAACTTAATTCTTAGTTTTTAACTTTATAAAATACATCTTAGGTCTTTGACTTTAGTAGATGTCTCAAGGTATTCACATGACTTAGTTTTTTAAGTCTTGTTCTTGAGTAGAAGGTCATGTAGAGAATGGACTTTGTTGACAATGTGTTGTGACCAAAATTTGGGTGTTTAAGTGACGAATGAATACCTTAACTTATTGTCTTCCTTTCTTCTCATTTTATGTCCGCTCGATTGCAACTGCTTATGTCCTCCCTTTTGTAGTTGCCCTATATTCCGTCTTTGAAATCTAAATTAATGGGTTTGACAAACAGTTCTGATCGCGATCTCTTATGATATTGACATGTGTCGAATGAGGAGAGAGCACAACCTTGGGCCCAGGCCACCTATTCGGTAATGGTCCTATTGAAGTTTATTGAGCTTCATGTTCATACTATAGTTTATGACCGTCTAAGTTTGATATGAAATTAAATTGTGAAAGTCGATAGTAAAATATCTTATTTTTGTCATACAAGATCGATTTATCTCTCAAATGGACGATCGTACAAGTCAAACATGAATTTTTTTTCATTTTGGAGGAGAGTACTGTTACCAAATTCATATTCTATAAAAACCATGTTGGTCTTTTTTAATAAATAACAACATTACTATTATTTGTAACATTTTCTTTTTCTTCGTTTTGTCTCTCATCATATATGGTATATCAAACTAATGCTGCATGAAAAGCACTAAATTTATCTTTCTTATCTATAATATATCTCTACTATTACCCATTTGATGTTGTGATGTGATTTAAAATGTCTAATCTTAATCAGGTGACTCAATGTTGCTAAAATCACAATTTGATGGTTAAATAGCAACTGCATAAAAGAAAATAATCTGAATCATATCATGCCCATTTTTTGTTACATTCAGCATATAACTTATTATTGTTGGGTAAATGGGTCACGCGCATGCACTCTGCTTGAATTAATCAAAGCCATGTTCCCGGTTTAGCAAAAACAGAGGATAGTCTGAACAACTTAATAACATGATCATTGTTGAAAATTACTGTTTTTCACAACAGTATGTGATAAGAATTACAAACTACATGTACCAAAATATAAAAGAATTTCAAACTACAAACAACAGAATGGGAGAAGAGCTAAAGTCTATTTATGTATTCAGTAATCCAAAATTTGTAGAGAAGTCAAAACCTATGTTTAGTATCACGGTCACGGTGGGTCACACCATGACTCTGGCATACCCACCTTGATACCAAAAATACATGTAAACAAATGTCTTATAGATTAGATGGTAAAGTTCCACAAGGACACCTCAGCATCAACATGATCAATATCAACATTATTCCAGTGATCCCTACCATATCTTATAAATGGAGTCATAGGAGATCTTAAAGGCTCATCAGCCATACTCTTAAACCAGTCATGCAACATTTCCTCCTCTGGAACTTCCACACACGGTCCCTGCAAAGGTTTATTATCAACTCCCATAACACCAACAACATTATTAACATCACAATTACTAATCATAATTTGTTCCTTACTGTCCTCAACTGCAAATGCCAAAGCAGCCTCCGCTGCCATTTTCCTAATCTCATCCGCATTGTTTGTCGCGGGCAACGCCAAACGCCACGCCGAGTCAGCAAAATTAAGACAAGCTGATTTACCACGAAATGCCAGTGCAGCAACGTCGTGTGCACGTGCTGCCATCTCAGGTGTTGGATATGTTCCTAGCCAAATCCTCGTGGACTTGTCGTTAGGAACACGCACTTCACAAACCCACTTCTTGTTGTTCCTCCTTCGTACTCCTCTGTATACTGGATGTCTTGTCTCCTTGAATTTTCGTCGACCTGCACGTTTCTTTGGTTGTTCTGATGCTAACAAGATTTCTTCGTAGCAACTTGTTTCTGATGAAGAGCTTGTGTAAGAGTTGTTCTCTGATTTTTGTACGTAACTAGACTCATCAAGTGATGATTTCATTTGTGGGGTGTATGTTTGTAGTAGTGAATTTGACTTAAGAGTTAGGGAACTATATATAGTACTTATCTGTTACTAGGAATTATTTTAAGAGTTTGGGGGAAATTAATGCACGTGACTACGATGTGTACACGAACACGGGAACAGTTGGCTTTTGTATTTCCATTCTTGTGGGCCAGTGTCCAATTTCTAACTTGCTAGCATTTCTTGGGAGTACTCTCATCAAAGAGAAAAAAAACATTTCTTGGGAGGATTCAGTGAACCAGAGTCTGAAAACGTGTTTGTATACTTAAGTGTGTTTGCAATTTGTATTGGCACTGACTATGATAAAGACTATTAGTTTTTTCAAAAGAATGACTAGAACTAAAACTAAGGTATAATTGAAAGAAAAAAAATAATTAGAAGGAAAAAATTTATATTAAAAAACTGCTTTTGAATTTGCAAGATATTAAATTCTTAATTTTGATGATAAGTATTTATACTTTAGTTTCTTAGCATGTCTTTGTGGTACATGCTAGTCAACATACCTTATAAGTTAATATCCATTAAAAAAAATATAGTGAGCAAGTCAACATGCCTTATAACATATTTCAAAATAAATTTGATACTAGTGGTTAGTAAAACATGAGCCAGCCCTAATTTTTAGAGAGAAACTATACATTCTCTCTAACTCCTCTCTTCTTCATCCAATAAAGAGATGTGATTTTGAGTTATCTTTGACCCGAAATCACCATTTTTTGTTCGTTTATCTTAAATTGATAGAACAACTTTAATTAGTTTTTATTTTTTGTTTGTTATCCCCGACTCGATCATCTCTTTTCTTTCAACGAATTTTTTTCATATATAATATTTTTCTATTTCCCCTTTCTACAAGGCCATTATTTTTTGGAGTATAGGAAGTGGTGATTGATCTTAGAGTCTCATTTATTATACAACATGACATTTCGAATCAACATGAATTCTGCTGAAATTCAGTGTTTTAATGTTGTAGTATCAAATGAGAAGGATTGCATATGACATTCCAAGTTTGGTCATTTAACTAGTGAAATGAGGTGGAGTCTTTCACTAGTGAAACTAGAAGAAAACGACTAAAAGAAAACAACCAATGATGATGGCTCCTAGATATATGGAGAAAGGAAGAATATTGTTGCACCAAAGTGGTACAACTATATAGACCTCATGTGTTATGTTCTAACCTAGGCTGAAGAAGTGCAAGACTCGGAACGGAGGACTTTCGAGGAAGCAACTAAGAGAAAGGAAAGTAAGACCTTGAAACTTATGGGACTATCTTAAAAAAAACTAAAGGGTAGTTGTATTCGAGAAAATTTACAATATTGTGGAAGGCATTCCAAGGGTTAAAAAGGTAATGATATATCTTATGGCAATATTAAGGATAGTTGGATTCAAGTTGATCTTCAAGCACAAAGAGTTATCAAGTTAAATACTTAGTAAACAGTCCAGAAAGACAGTGTAAGTATACTCAATTTCAACCTTGAGAGACAGTTGTAAGAATACCCAACCTCAACTTGGAGAGGCGGTGGTAAGAACATTCAATCTCATCCTGAAAAGGAGGTAGTAAGAACACTCAACCTCATCTTGGAGAGATGTTGCTATAAATACTCAACAACACTTTGAAAAGATAGTGGTAACAATACTCATCATTAGTTTGAAAGCAGAGTGCTATGGATTTTCGGTAGCATTGGTGAGAACAACAAAGTGTTTGGTGGATAAATTTGCTTCATCATTGTTTTGAAGTCAAGGTCAAGAATTGTGATGAAAATATTGATGTTAAAATATGGGTAGTTTAGTATATATTCAATTATTTACAAATAGAGTTATTACCTTGTTGTTTGACATCATCAAAAGAAATTAGACTTTTAGGGAAACTTAAGCGTTAAGGATTGAAAGTTTTTGGCTGAGAAATTAGGGTTGGAAATCACATTAAACATCTTGAATAGAGAGATTTCTTGAGTGAAATGATTCAAATTTTCTCTCTTGTCTTCTTGAGCATCTTCTCGTGGGTTGAGATAAGAAACACAAAAGGATAGAAATTAAGGTGGATTGTTGAAAGTGATTTATTGTAGCTTCTTTGTATTTGCAAAAATTAATTGATAGCATATTGAAGAATTGCTCTCTTTTTTTTTTGAAGAAGAAAGAATTGCTCTCTTTTCTAGACTTAGGTCTCAATTTAGATCGAATTGGATATTTGTTTGTTCTTCTACTATTTTTATTTTGTTATTTGCTTTGATTGGGATTTACTATACACTTAGTTTGCTAGATTATCTAGTTGGTTTCGAATTCCCAACATCAAATGTTTAGAAGTTAGAACATAAACACCCTATGAGAGAGATAAATAAGTTTTAACGTGAGATGAAAATGTTCACCCCACTACTTAATTTATTTATGTTTTTAGTACAACACTACTCAATTTTATTATTTATGTCACACGTTTATACCACCATCAATGTAACAGTTTGTAACTAACTTTTAACAACTAAAACAAAATGAAAATACACCTTCGATGGGTTTGAAAGATAGGTGTCGACCATTCATGATGATTTGGTTATTGTCAAGATTGCAGCATTTATTTTCAGCTTATCGCTAATTAAATCGATTCCCTTACAGGTACAAGCTTAGGCAAAAATCGTAAGTGGCCCTACCTTGTTTTATTATCTCGTATAAACACATACACTTACGACATGAACCCAAGAGCACGTACATTCTCACTTTTTTTTGTGTGCATGCACAGTATCTTTATAAGTAAATTAATGAGAAAAATGATATTTATATAATGGTATTTGGCACAATATTTTCATTTCTCTTTTTTCAAAAAAAATAAAAATAAAAATATAATGAAAGTATAAGAGAGAATTGTAATAAAAATAATTTTATAAAAATTATTATAACGGTTGTTTTGGTTGTAAGTCTCTTGCCATATATATTTTCCCAACTAGTGTATATGAAAGTCCTTCATATGGCTCCCAATTCCCATGTGTTCAAAAGAAAGAGGAAAATTCACGATTGCAACCGAAACCATCAAATAGTTGAAAGGTTTAATCAACATCAATCACTAATTGTTGACTAAATTTCTTACTTTATCTTTTCTCCAATTATATACGGGACCATATGAGGTCTTTTTTTAATTTAGCATAGCTAATAGCTATAATGAAATTCCTTAGTACATTTTCAGATGAATAATACTATGGTTTCACATCTTTTTGAACTTTTCTTTACACCACTATGCCAATAAGAATGTATACAACTTAATTGATGATGAGATTATTTTCTGCTTTTTTTATTGTTTGCATATTGATGATGAAATTCTAACCAACATTACATCTAATCAAATCAAAAAATTGGACTCACAACTCTTAAACAATACTGTTGGAAGAGGTCTTTTTTTTTTTTTTTTTTGGTC
>Ga0209282_1000912_pt1 | contig 15406 bp, 7 predicted proteins | sample Mtrugardesep15_FD_187529 | JGI IMG/M metagenome (GOLD analysis project Ga0209282, IMG submission 187529) | Root nodule microbial communities of legume samples collected from California, USA - M. trunc garden sep15 (SPAdes) (version 2) | ecosystem: Host-associated > Plants > Roots > Nodule...
AGTTCAAGTAATTCTGGGCCGAAAAATATATGTATCTTGCCGGAGTTGTGATATTTGTGGCATTCTGTATCATTTAGTTTGTTATTAAGAAGTTAGTTCTAATTGGCAGAGTTCCCCTGAAGTTGTTTCCTTACATTTTTAGCGCCAACAATTATCACCTATCCCTGAGTTTTGTCTTTTTAAATTAGAAACTTCTATTGTCATTAGGTGCTGTTAAGTACTGCTAGGTACCAAGAAGTTTCAGTATTTGAAGTTTAATCTAGGAGACGTAGGGACCTATGAGGATGTATTGCAGAGTGTTAACTGGATACTTGGTATTCCAGGGTGAGGGGGATTGTTAGAGTAGTTACGAGGGTCAGTATAGATATGATTATATAGATGGAAAAACCATTCTTTGGACATTAAAATAACTATTTTTTCTCTGATTCTCTTTCCCACTTTTCTTTCTCTTAATCTTTTTCTTACTTTTAGACGATTTATAAAGTTCCCTGCATTTATCTTCTCATTTTGGTTAGGTTTGCTGCCGAGATATTCCATGATTTACATGAAGAAGTAATGGCTACTGCTGCAAGAGGCCACAGTCTTACGGCTCGTGTTAAACAGCTTGAGGCCGAAGTTCCTTCACTTGAAAAGGCCTTTTTCTCTCAAACTCATCATTCATCATTTTTTACTAATGGAGGTTAGATTACTCTTGCAGAGTTATACTGTATGTTATTGGTGTTTGCCATCATGATTTGAATACCCTTTATCATGTAAAATGGTGTAATTTTGGTTTAAGTTGTAGCCTTTAGGTGCAATGGTGACTTTTCTAGTTTAAACATTCTTTCTTAATGCAACGCAGGGATTGATTGGCATCGCAATATTCAGTCTGAACAAAATCTCGTTTCTAGTGGAAACTTACCTCGATTAATAATGGATTCATACGAAGAATGCCGTGGTCCCCCTAGACTTTTCCTTCTGGATAAGTATGTTGGCCTGATTCATCAGATTTATATGACTTCAACATAAATAGAAAATGATTATTCTGTAATAGATGTTTGAAAAATTTCTTTTTGGCTTGTCATCTTTAAAGGTTTGATGTGGCTGGAGCTGGGGCATGTCTGAAGCGTTATACTGATCCATCATTCTTTAAAGCGGAGTCAGCTTCATCTGTAAGAGCCACAGTACAAGTCCACAGGGAAAAAAGAATTCGTAAAGTCAAGGTACAAAATTTCCTACCAGAGACCTGTTGTAAATGTGTGATCCTAATGAGCTTTACATTGTGTGTTATTGGCTGGGATCTTGCTGAAAGTTTTCAAATTATAATAGAAATTGAATGATATATTACAGTGCCTCTAATACACACATATATGACCATATGTGCTACAAGCAGACAAGTGTTTGGTGCTGCTTTTTCATGTTCATTCTAGGGTTTCAATACCCCTGTAATCACTTCTGTAAACAATTCTATGCAATGTAAATTTGTATATTTTTGCAAGTTTGATTGTATAATTATGTTTTTTATTTCCAGCAGAAGAAAGGAGGACGGATAAGGGACGGTGAAGCTCCAAATGCTGTACCAACACATTCAAAGTAAGCTCCACTCATTTTGTTGTGGTGCATTTATATTCAACTGGTTAGGTCTTTACATTGTTGACTGGTGTCTCAATTTTATTTACACCGTTGCAGATTACATCAGCTGCTTCTTGAGGAACGTATTGAGAATGGTTATAGTAATCCTGCACGCCTAGTTAAGTTAAAGAAAAGACACTTGAACGGACCTTCCGTTGAAGGAAAATCTGGGAAAAGTTACATGGAGAAATTCCTAGAAACTCCCTCACCTGATTATAAAATGATTTGTGAAACTTCAATCTTTCCACTTCCTGTGAAACTGACATCAGATGATACTGGTGAGGCAGGGATTAAAATTCTTGAAATCAGTAGCTTTAGTCCTTTGAAAAAGTCGACTGGAAGAAATGAAAACACCTGTTCATCCCCTAATGAGCAGGAATTTGAAATAAACCAATTTCCAGAAGAGGTTGGTGAGACAAATGGAGATCTTGTGATGGTGAAAGAACAAATCTCAGCGGGTGTAACAGATGAAATGTCTTTTAATGATGTCAAGGTGTCTGATGAAACAGAATTGGCAATCAATGAACAAAAGAAAATTGAAAACAGCTTAAATAGGTATCATTCTGATGATGTGACTAGTGAGGTTGACAACTACATGGATGCTTTAACTACCATGGAGTCAGAATTGGAAACAGATGATGAGTATAAACCTAAGAGAAGCTTCTTGAAAAATCAAAAGGTAACAGATGTCAATAATAAAGAACGTCGATTACAAGCTCGATTTTCAGGTTCTCAATCATTTGGAGACTCCTCAACATCTGACGACAATAGCCCATTCAAACAAGAGAGAAATGAGGAAGATATTGAAGTGAAAGCTCGGTTATCAGATTCTCACTCAACTAGAACCTCCTCGACATCAGACAACAATAGCCCATTCAGAGGAGATGAAGATGAGCACGTGGAACTGCAAACTCACTTTTCAGATTCTCAATCTACTAGAAACTCCTCTACGTCAGATGTAAATAGTTCTTCCAAGAAAGATAGATCTTATTTCCCTCATTCTGATTCATTGAGCACTGTTGTTGAAAATACACAATCAGAACTTTTATTCACAACTTCTAAATATTATGAACCGGAAATTGAAGGCACGCCATCCAACCAGCTTCCCAAAATTGTTGAGTTTCAAAATACAGATAGTAGGAAGTTTGTCATGCACGATGATGTACGTGTTCATGAAGAAGAGGCTTCTGACTCTGGGAAAACATATTCGGATCTGTTGACTTCAGGAAAGTTGTCGTGTTCTGATCTTGAACCTACCAAACCAGTGATGCTACCTGGAGCGACTAAGTCCGATGAAACCATTTCTGACAATGATGCAGATAGAGCAGGTCTCGCTGATTCTGTTGCTTCCAAACCTTCTTCTCCCTTCCTAATAAAAGATGATACTTGCCCGGTGGATTCTTCTGAAAAAATTTCATTGGACAACTTGGTTGATGATGATACACATATTCATTTTCATGATTTGTTACAAGTTTCTAATGGTTCACCAGAAGATTCCCTTTGTCCATCCATCAAAGAACCAGACTTGAGTTCAGGTCTTAATGTGGTGCATGGTGATGAAATGACTGGATCCAGAAGCAGCGTTGATCAAGATGAAGGTGATGGTCGTTTTAAAAATCCATTTTCTCCTCGTAATCATATGAAGATAAATGGTGATATCAGTGAAATTGTTGAGTCAAAAGGTCAACCTGTTCCTTCTGTTGACAGCGCTGAAAATGATGCGGGTATCAATTCTTGTCCTGCTTCAGGTATGATTTGTTCTCCATCAAGGAGCCTTTCAAATCAGCAAGAACCGGTCCCGGCTCCTTCAGATTCTTATCAGATGGAATCCAATGAAGTGGAATTAACTCAAATTTTCATGGACTCAAATACTGAGATGAGCAAGAATCAATTTGTACCATTATCAGATACAGCATCATCTGATATCATACATCCTCCAGTGAGTAATCTTACCAAATCAGAAGAATCTCTTTCTGCTTTTGCAAATCCAAATGAGATAGAGGCGGAAGTCCATGAGGTAGTTGCTAGAGAATCTTCGACCGTTCTAGAGGGAAAGAAGGTTGTGGTTCATCCCGAAATTGTTTCTGCTGATGTACAAATGAACTTTAACAAATCAGTGCCTTGTGATCTTCCAGATTTGGAAAATAACATTGAAAAGTCATCTCCTAGGGCGAAAATCCAACAGGTTGGCTTTATAGATGGTGCAAAAATGGTGCCTGAATTTTCTGGGTTTGACACTCGGCAGTCAGAATCCACCAGTTATGGCCAGAATGATCTTTTACAGAATGACAGAAATAGTTTTTCATCACCACCTTATAACCAGTTCGAGTCTGAAACTTATTTAGAGCCTCATTTGCAATCTCAACTTGGTGAAAAGAATGGAGAGTTTCCGCTCAAATACGAGGAAAACTTTGCCTCAGAGAAATCTCAATCTCAGCAGATATATCAATTGAAGCAAGAAGGCACTCATGCTCCTTCTGAATCTGTTTCAGAAATCCCTGCAGATGAATCATCATCAGTTCATTCTTTACCACGGTCATCTGGCTTGGAGATCAACTCTACACAGTATGCCACGGATCCGTTGAAGTCTCTTCTCCCCGACCTCTCTCCCAAGGAAACTGAAAACAAACTTGATGAGATGCCACCTATGCCCCCTCTACCTCCGATGCAATGGAGAACGGGCAAGGTTCAACATGCATCCATAGATTCGCATAGAGATGATTTAAAAGTGCATCAGGCTTCAGTCCAATCAATGCAGCCAATTATGCCTGACAAGAAGTCTCAATTAGGTTTGCCAGCTTCTGATGGAGGGACTTTATTTTATCAGAATCCATTTTCACCTGTCATGCCTTTGGAAAGTGATATGCTCCGACATTCTTCTGCCGTGGGTGTTTCAGGGCATCCAGTTGCTTTACCTTTTCAGTTTCCTCTCATGGTTAATGAAGCAAATGGTCAGTATAATTACCTCGTGATGGACAGAAACCAAATTCAGAATCCCTTCCTAACGCTGCCCATGGTAGCTACGGGCATGAATCCACCACATGGTTACGTTGTTGCTTCTGAGGGAGAAATGGTACAGACTTCAAACCCATATGCACCAATACTACCTGCTGCATATACTGTCTCTGGAGACGATTCCCTACCTCCACAAGTGGAACCATTTCAACATCCAACTCACTTAAAGACAGACACTAGTGCAGATGATAAAACACTTGAGCAGCCTATACAGAATGCAGTGTCTAGGGATGGACCTCCAAACAGTCACGTAATAGCTTCTGAGGGAGAAATGGTACATAATTCAAGCCCATTCCTTTCAATACCACCTGCCGAATGTGCTAATTCTGGACAGGATTCCATCACTCCTATAGAAAATGTGACTCAATCTCCTAGTCAAGTAATGACAGAGACTAGTTCAGATGATACAACACTTCCACAGCCTATGAGTAATGTTATATCTATTGACAAGCCTCCACACAGTGACATTGTTACTTCTGAGGAAGAAATGGTACAAAGTTCTAACCCATGCCCTCCTACACTATCCACTGAATCTGCTGTTTCTGAACATGAATCCATCTCTCCACAAGAAAAAATAACTCAATCTCCAAGTCAGTTACTAACGGAGACTAGTTCCGAAGTTGTAACACCTAATCATTCTGTAAGTAATGTAGAAGGGGAACAGAGACAATTGGGTGTTTCGCTCATGTTGCCACCAAACATGGAAAGTGTGGAGCTCAATCAGACTTTCCAGCCCTTTGAGGGGGAAATCTCATCCTCGGATCCATCTTCTCAAACATCAGAATTTGAGAGTGAAAGGATAAATGTAAAGTCAAAGCATAAGATTCCTCGTCCTCGGAATCCTCTAATTGATGCTGTTGCTGCTCACGACAAAAGCATGGTAAGTCAGTTTCTAGTTCTTATATGACTCAGAATCACTTTTTGATGTCTTAATTCTTGCATAATACTTTGCCTTTGAACCACTGCAGCTTAAGAGGGCTACTGAGCGGGTTATGCCTCAAATAGAACCAAAGGTAGATGAAAGAGATTCATGGTTAGAACAGATAAGAACAAAGGTTTGAACTTGCAACTTGTTTCTTTATACTTAATTTACCCTTACTATTTTCAAAGGAATCTTGTATTCAAAATTACTTTTTCGCTCCATCAGTCCTTCAACTTGAAGCCTGCTGTGGCAACACGACCTAGGATTCAAGGTCCAAAAACAAATATGAAGCTTGCTGCCATCTTGGAGAAAGCTAATTCAATTCGCCAGGTCTCTCCTTTCTCTGTTACTTTATTTTAATTACCACTCTTGATTGCCATATCCTTTTTCTTCTGGGTCAACTAACCTTGATTATTGTAATAGGCTTTGGCTGGAAGTGATGAAGATGATGAAGATAGTTGGAGTGATTCTTGAGTTTACTCTGGAAAGTGTTCTCAATTGGTGGATATTTTAATATTCTGGTTTTGTCTTTGAACCGGGAATTCTCCATGAAGTCATTCTATTTCTTATATGACTCCAAAGAGGTCCCCCTCTTGGTTCTCTTTCTTCACATATTTAAGCATGAACACCCGTCCTAGCATGCAAATTAGCATCAATGCAGGTCCGTTCTCAGAGGTGAATTCACTTCGCGTGAGACAGATAAGCACAGTGTGCAAGCACTGTACCAGTCCAGATTTAATCCATCAACAAATACCCCCATTTATACCACTCATATAAGCAAATGTATATTTGTATCTGTCATGAATAACCAGTTTTGAAATTATGTAATTTAGTGTTCCGTGATAGTTGCCTCACATATTGTAGTTCATCTGTGTCCAATGTAGCAAAATCATTAGTGTACAGTTTCTAGCATTACCTTTGTTCATTTATACACATTATTTATGGGTACTCTTGTCATGCATGAGCAAAGACATTGGAAACTTGGCAGTGGTAAATAAAAGGGCATAAGATGACAAATGCCTATTTCTGCTGGTGCATGCATTACATATTAGATTAAACACAATGACAAGTTATTTTTTTATAATCAGTCCTGGCTGCGTTAATTTAGTGTGGTATATTCTTGTTTACTTGAACACTATACAGTTTATATTCCTTCTCATTTCTTCTATTTCATGGGAGGCAACTAGCATTCTTTCATATACAGCTTGGGAGATTAATTCATGATGTTTATAGGCAATGTTTATTGTCCGACACAACAAACAACTGCATTTACGGTGGATCATTTTTTAGTGGCTCACCACACACTTGAAAAGGAGGTTAAGTTTTTAACTCCATAACATTGTTCAGAAGTATTCAATAGGAAGAAAAAACATCAGATTTTGTGCTTCAACTTGTGCCGTGTAGATGCACACTTCTAAATATATGATAAAAAAGTAAACATTAAAATTTCATTGATATTCTAAAGTGATTTATAATTTGGGACAATTTATTATTCCACATGGCCACTTAGAGAAAAAAATTTATGCATGGTCACAAATCCAATAGCTAGGTTTACATGCACTCAATCAACACTTGGTACCTATTTAAAATATTCAACATGTCAAGTAAAACAACAAAATAATATATAAGCAACATGTCAAGTACCTATTTGAACCTCCTCTCTGGTCTTTGTTTACTATGCCTCTTCCCAGATTGGAGAGACACCAACGTTGTTTTCCCCGCTAAAAATGGTTTTTCAGTTTAACCAAAGATAAAAGTGTTTGAATGGCCTACGGCCACCCATAACAGCATCCTTGCAACCATCAATTGCTTATATATCAAAACTCTGAGATATAAGTTTTATTAATCATCTCTCACACAAATGTGATTACTATATGCTTAATAAAATTTGTGATTTTTATTACATTAAATCTCCAAGTTTTCATTTTCTTCAAAAAAAGAAAATCTAAGCTTTCTTTAGTGTTTTCATAAATATCTAAGTTTGTGAATAGAAAAATGACTGTTTTAATTTATAACAAACTAATTTAAAATAGGTTCTACTGATTTTGAGTAAATCTTTATAAATATAAAACAATAATATTTCCTCTCAAACAATAATTGTTTTTCAACATCCAATATTATTATTTTTTGGATCAAATTATCATCCAATGTTTACTAGGAAGATTAAAAAACTTGGCCGTCATGTCATGTTGATGGTAAGCTCTTTGTGGTTGTAGAAAGCTGCATAATTATAATTGATTTATAACGTTTGGCGCATGAAAAATGATAGTACCATCGTAGGACATGAGTGTCAACACTGAAACATTTGTTGCTGGCTGGCATTATTCAATTGTTACGTGGCTACAAATGCACATCAAATCTAAGATTCCAAGCAATTAGTTAACTAAACTTTTATTTAATAGCTTTGAGTAAACTGTCACTTTCAATCACCCATTTTATTTTATATTATTCCATCAATTCCTAAACTTTTGATCCTATTTTGTCTCAAAACTTTAAAAGCATCAAACATGACGTAGGGATAAACACACACGGACACGATACTGATATAGATATGTCGACGCCGATAAAATTTTAAAAAAATATATAATTTAATGTAATCATAAGTGTCGTATTGTGTCTAACTCAACATGTGGAACACGCATTCAATTAGAAGTGTCCGTGCGATCGAGAGAAAGTCTTGTTATATTGAAGTCATCAATATATTGACACATCAGTCATTATTAATGACACAAATTGCATGTTTCTTGTGCTTGATTATTATGAACTTATGATAACAGCATTGTGTTGTGATACTAAATAGTCAAAACTAGTGAGGGGAAAGATACTCTTCTTCATATGATAAATGGATAAAAGGGATATTTTGAGAAAGAGTGTACTATCTCAAGAACAAAAATTTCATTCTTCATCTTCTTCTCTCATCAATTGTTTATACATTGGCCACTTTTTATCTAGATGGGGTTCCAGGTTCATTTCTCTTTTCCTTTGATTTCACTGCCACATAATTTCGACCTTTTCCCTTTTTTCTATTTTTTTATTATCACCTTTGTATCAAAAAGTGTGAATTGAAATTGTTGTTTTTGTCGTGTGAAATCAGATATTTGTCAGTGGAACAAATATAAACTATTATCTTATGTTTGTTTATTTGTAACTATTTATAAAGTACAAACAATCTTCGAATTAGACATATTCCGACACGTCAGTACTCAACAGCGAAACGACACCAACACCTATGATTAGATTAAATTTTGTCATTTTCTCAAATTGCCATATGTGTTTACATGTCTGTGCAATGTCGGATGTTCGTGTTTGTGTTTGTGCTTCATAGCTTACTATGGGTCGATGACCCAACAAAATAATGCAGTATCAATTTAATAAAGAGGGAACACACAATTTGGTAGCTCACAATCCAATTTAGTCCTGTAAAAGAATAATACTCAAATTAGTTTATGATATTTTTATACAAATGACAAATTAGTAGTCCCCAACTGATTATAACAAGGGGACTAATTTCTCCTAGTATGAAAATATCAGAGACTAGTTTGTGTATTATCTTGTGTCGTGACTAAATTGGGCTGCGAGAAAATTGTGAGGGACTAAATTGAATCTTTACTATTTGTTTTGGCTTGAGATTTTTAAATTTTTGTCCAATTTTTTATTATTGCAGAATGTGGGAATTCTCTGTTGGTTTATATATGATCAGTATTTGGCCAGACTCACTGCTGTATGCAGCAATATATGGTGCTGTTGAATCTGCTTCCATTGCATTGTTTGGTCCTTTAATTGGAACTTGGGTTGATAAGTTGACTTACCAAAAGGTGTGATCCCAAATATATTGTTAACTCTTCTTTTAATGCAAATACTATAGCACTATAATATAAATCATTATTAATTGGGAACAGCACAAAGTTAATTTTATAAAGTGTTATAGGATAATATAGATATATCTTTTGAATTAACAGAGGTTTTAAATTCCGGTTGCAGTTGCAACCACATCTTGATATTTGATATTGCAGAGAATCATAGTTAATTGTTACTTGTGGTTGTGACTTTGTTATGGTCACAGAGACATCGAAAATCTTGATGTTTTGACCTAAATCGCGGTCGTACACCTCTTCTTAAAACCCTGGACTAATTTTTTTCCCCTTGAGTATTCTAAAGGAATAGAAAGTTCCTCTAATAGAGAATGAATATCTGAAACCCATTGCGTATTCCATGATTTCAAATCTGTTGTCGTTTGGTTTTTATGTGTATTTTTGAAACACCGCGTAAGTTGTAGAAGAGACAAAGATAAATATATACAATGTCACATACGGTGTATGTATTTTGATGTTCAAATAACACAACTTTTGTCAAAAAAATAACACAACTGTTATGCTAATCATGACATATGGTTAGGTTCTTGTCATTTACTATCTAAACAGAGAGATATGTACAAAATCTGAAGATAAAAAATGTAGTTATATATTTATCTTTAGTTGTTTCAAATTGCTTAAAATAATTCCTTGCAGTTGTTGTTAAGAAGTTGGTCTTTATTGAAGTAAAACCCTTCATTTCTTTATTTGCAGGTTTTACAATTGTGGTTGGTGACACAAAATCTGTCTTTTGTTCTTGCTGGTGCCACTGTAGTTTCCTTACTTGTCTACTCATCTTTGAAGTTTACAAATTTCCCAGTTTTCTTATTACTTGTGGTGATAATCAATATCTGTGGTGGCATTGGAGTACTTTCAACTCTTGCTGGTACAATCTTGATAGAAAGAGAATGGTAACATTTTCAAACCTTCAATGAAAATTGATTAATATCAGTAGTGGACCACCACCTTAGACACAAACCACTTCACCTTGTCCCAAGGCTCGTGCTTGGGGGGCTGTGGACCATCAATATCCAATTTAGGGCTCACTGGCTCTCTACAAGGGCTCGCTGACCTTCTTCAAGTGCGCGTCCCTTGACTTATGCCCAGAACCGCCTTCCCCGTATCTTGTGGCTCAAGATACGGCCAAACCGTCTAGAAGGATCTAAAACACGCGCACCTTCTAGAAAGAAACATGACTTAGGGTTTAAGCTACTTAGGGCCTAAGTCATGAAAAGATAAAACCCAAAAAGGCTATAAATACCCACCTTGGGATCATTCTCAGGGATGACCTAAACAGATTAAACCCTAGTTCTCTAGATTGTACTCACTGCAAGTAGAAGTAGCTAGAAGGAAAAAAATTTGATTATGTAACTATAGTGAATTACCTATTGCTCGAATTAGATATTGATGCTAAATATTTAGTCTTCATTTTTCACCATCATGGTTGTCTTTACGATCTCTCAATATTTACAAGTCAGTTAGATATTAGCTAGAATGTGAACAATGAAGGAAAAATGGCATTTCAGAGCAAGCTTCCAAGTCAGTTAGATATTAGCTAGAATCTGTAAGTTAGTGGTTACATTAGTTTCAAAGGTTTGAACTCTGGACATCCTTTAAACTCCTTTGGTGTCCATTTACTCACCGACCTATTTGCATTTGAGTATATAATGTCTTTGTTGACGTTTGACGGGGTCATTTAATATACACATTACACAACGCGAAAAATGATATCACTTTAAGTAATGTAAATCGCACCAATATTTCATAGTATAAATCTTAAAGGAAACTGTATTATGTGAAAATTTTTGTTAAAGTATAGGATAAACATTGCATGAAAAGTATGCTTTCATTGTCCAGGTTGTTAGTTATATCCGAAGGCCAACCACCAGAACTGCTGACAAAGATGAATTCAGTTACGAGACGCATTGATCTAACCTGCAAGCTACTTGCACCTGTTATAACTGGCTTCATAATAAGCTTTGTATCTCTTAAAGCATCTGCTATAACTTTAGCACTTTGGAATAGTGCTTCTGTGTGGGTGGAGTATTGGCTTTTTACATCTGTGTATAATGGAATTCCAGCTTTATGTCAAAGTAGTCAAAAGAGAACACAAAGGCTTTCATCACAAAGTGATCTAGAAAGGAATACTTCAATTTCTAAGGGAGATAGTTTGCTTAATGTTACTGATGGTGATAGCTCAGAATTGCTAGATGGAAAAAGCAGGACAAAATTTTCTGAGTGGATTTCAAAAATCTCTTATATTGATGCTTGGAGAGTTTATTTACAGCAAGAAGTTGTTCTTCCTGGACTAGCTCTGGCTTTGCTATTTTTCACTGTACTCAGGTGAATGCTTATGAATAATCTAGAGTCTGTTTTGGATTGACTTATTTGAACTTATCTATTAGCATAAACACTTATGAGACTATTTGTGAGAGAGAATGAAAACAGCTCCATAAGCTATCGAAGATCGGTCGGGAGAACAGCCTATAACTCACGTGAAAACAATTTGAATTTATTTTATCTTTTGTTATAGGAATAGTTACATACAAGCACTTGTATTGATAAACGCTTAGGTAATAAGAGCCTAATTGAGTTGTTTATCCAAACGTGACCAAGTTTGATTGAAATTAGCCTTTTCCAAGAATGCTTATCGTGTCCACTCTATTCATGAACAACATAGCCAAAATTGTATACAAGACATTACATATTTACAAAGGATTTTCCTTGGTTATTACATAATTCTCATTTTTACCTCTTTAAAATGTTATTCAGTATTATTCTATGTGATATAACTCAGAGTTATGCTAGTTGCACACACTCTCTAAGACAATATGATTCTTTTTCGAGGAAAAAAAATTAGATTCAGCTAACTTTGCATTTGTTCTAGTTGTGCATTTAAGTTCTCTCAAAATACATAGTCTGAGTGAGAAATGGCTGTTGATGATACTTTATAGTCATTAAGTAACTCTGGTTCCAAACACAACTTCAGAAACATGCATTAAATTTCCTTGATGTAAGGTAGGAATGAAGGATCACTGATAAAATTCCAATTACTTGCTGCAGCTTTGGAACATTGATGACTGCAACTTTAGAATGGGAAGGTATACCTGCATATGTTATTGGAATAGCACGAGGAATAAGTGCTGTCATTGGAATAGCTGCAACAGTTTTATATCCTGTTCTACAATATCAGATTTCAGCTATTAGAACTGGACTCTGGTCTATTTGGTCTCAGGTACAAACTCACAAATGATTTTAAAGCGATTTTTAAAAAATAAATGGTCCGCGATGGCGATCTGGATCGCAACATCGAAGTTTTAGATGTCTCTGCGACTTCAAAATGATCGTAATTTAAAATCTTGTTAATGTGTTCTAGTCAATTATTCAATTTATTTTCATTGTGAACAATTATGCAAAAATATACACGTTTATGTATGATTTGGATGCAGTGGACTTGCCTCCTCCCTTGTTTAGCTGCATTATGGATCCAAAATGGGATTTTATCGTCATATATATTGATGGGAAGCGTTGCAATATCTCGGCTTGGACTGTGGATGTTTGACTTATCTGTACTTCAACAAATGCAGGCAAGAAATAATAGCTCATATTTTTCCTTATTGTTTCAAATGTGAAATCTAGATTTAAATTTTTATGATGAATCGAAGTTCCTTTTGTTCATAATCACCTTTGCTTGATTGTTTTTATTTCAATTTTCTTGTACAGAACCTTGTTCCCGAGTCGGATCGTATGATTGTTGGAGGGGTTCAGAATTCACTTCAGTCCTTTATGGATCTATTCGCCTATGTTATGGGAATCATAGTATCTGATCCACGGGTGAGTTTAAAAACTAAAACTATTCTTGTCTAGTCCAACCTTTTACCACAACAGCCAAACCTTTTACCACTTGGTGAAATAGGCTAATATGGATCAATAGACGTCAAAATACCCCGTCATATATTAAGGGCATATTTGGATTTGCGTATTTGAGCTTATCTACTGGCACAAGCACTTGTGAGATTATTTGGGACAGCTGATAGAAACAGCTTATGACAAGTCCATAAGCTCTCCAAGATAACTTAAGAAAACAATTTGACTTTTATTTGTCTTCGATAATAAAAAACTGGCTACATCTTTGAATCTGATCCTGTTATCTATATCTATTCAGGAGTTCTGGAAGTTGAGTTTATTATCCTTTCTGGCAGTCACATTAGCTGCATACCTCTACTGCATCCATGTGTTCCACGTGCGGAAGCATATATTTCACTTTGATAAAGTATGGTCGAGTAATTCTTCTGCATGAGCATCATAAGTCGTAGGGCTTGGCAAGTTGAGGCCGAAGGCTAGGCGAAGTCTCAAAGTGAACAAATCATAAAATCGTGTGCAAACTAGTTGGACGTCACAGTGAAGGTGAAACCATAAACTTAGTAGGCTACATAGGAGAATGCTGAGGTCCTAAAAAACGCACAGGATTCCGGAAATACACATCTGCACAGAGAAAAAAATCGGGTTTTTGTCTGAAATAGACCTTCAGACAGCACAAAAACTGTTTGTTTTCGATATCTACACAATTGTAAAGGAATGATAGTCTTTAGTGTTGGATAATAAACTTGATCTGGTCCACTGAACTAATTAAGTGTTAAGGTTCATTTTAGTTTGAGTTTTGTAGTCCAAAGAAAGTTCTAGATAGGTCTATAAGTAAATGAGAGACTTAGCATTAAATGTAAGTAGATAGAAGTGTGTATAACTCTCTTGAAGTGTGTAGAATTATCTCCTAATTTATGTAGAACTATCTCTTGGAGCCTATAATTATGGAAGAGCATGTGATTTGCAAAGCAAGCAAGGATGAAATCAAAACATTCTCATAAATAAAAATAGAAATTATCATTCTCTTGAATATTCTCTCCTCCTCAATTCATCTCTAAAGCTTACTATAATGTTCTCCTTTTTCAACAAAGTGACATCAAATTTTAGGTTCCGATAAAAAATCCTCCATAGTTATGGCGCGCAATTATGCAGCATCCATTCAAGTTCCACTTCTAAAAGCGAGTACCTCTAATAATTGGTGTATCAAAATGAAGGCTCTTTTAGGAGCACGTGGTGTTTGGGAGGTTGTTGGAAAAGACTATAAAGAATCACAAGATGATGATTTCTTAACTAAAGCACAAAGGAGACTAAATAAGGAGGCATAGGATAAACATCACAAAAACATTTTGAGACAAAATATTATGCATTAATTTTAAAATTTATCACAAAAACATGTACTATAAAAGTGTATTTTGTATTGTATGAAAACATGCGTATTTTGAAAACCATTAACTTAGAAAGTGTTGTGCCGTGAGTTTAGCTCAGTTGGTAAGGATATTGCATATTATATGCAGGCAAGGGTGGAGGGACTGGGGTGGCCATGGTCCCTCCAATTTTCTTATAAATAATTTTATACTACTAATATATTGCTATTTATGCTGCTATTTAACTAGAAATGTCAATATGGTCCCCCTATCATTAGCACTTTCATTTGAAGTTTTAAGTCTTACATTATATGAACATTGAGCTTTTGTCTTTTATAACTAAAAAAGGGTCCTTTAAATATCTCAAGTATAAAAGCAACAATAGAATAAAATAAAAAAGTTACTCTTTTTACTTCCATTTTTTCTCCCACCTATCCGAAAATACCAAAATACTTTAACCGATAGTTAACTATCATTCAAAAAGCTTTTTAAATCAATTAACCAATTTAAAAAGTAATTAATCTGATCTGAAAAGTGTCGAACGCCATTTAACTATTGTTGGAGAGACGAACGATAGTTAATGTCGCTCGACCAACGGTAGTTGCGAAAATGAGAATTTTTGAAAGTGACAAGAGTGACTTTCATAAAATAAATCAAGTAAGAAGTGAATCTAATTTTTCTATTTTCTTTCAATATTAACTTCAAATGTAGCTTAAATTTATCATTTATAGAGTATATTTGAACTTTTTTTGTTGTTTAACTAGAGTATACTTTTTAAA
>Ga0209282_1000913_pt1 | contig 15398 bp, 6 predicted proteins | sample Mtrugardesep15_FD_187529 | JGI IMG/M metagenome (GOLD analysis project Ga0209282, IMG submission 187529) | Root nodule microbial communities of legume samples collected from California, USA - M. trunc garden sep15 (SPAdes) (version 2) | ecosystem: Host-associated > Plants > Roots > Nodule...
AAATATATTACTCTCACCGTTCCTTTTTAAGTGTCTTTTTAGGGTGAATTTTTCGTTCCTATTTAACTGTCCTTTTGGTATTTTAAGGGTATGATTTGTCAATTATACCCTTTGTTAATTACTCTTATATTTTTCAATAAAACTAATTAATGTTATCTATTTGGAAAACTAAAGATTGTTTTTTTTAAACAAAGTTTGTTTTTTTAAAACAAAATTTGTTTCTTGTTATCTTTAAATTTAAACAAAATTTCGTTGCAAACGATGGTTCCAAGAAGAGTTAAAATCTATAAATAAGATTAGTAACAATTGTTAAAAGTTTCAAGTGCAAAGTAAAATAACATATTTGAGAGAAGAAAAAATAAAAGACCACATGAATGTTCAAAAGGAACAAAAAATGGAAAACTCATTGGAAACGCTGATGAAAGGTGAAGGGAGAGCAATAGTTAAAGACTCGTTTGAAAAGATACAAGAACAAGAACAAGATAACAATGAAGAATAAGAAGTTTCATCAATATCATTTTTATATTGACTTAAAATTATTAAAAAGATGTGCACAATATTTAGAAAATTGACAATTGTTTGTAATGAGAGGGTGCGCAAAAAAATAGAATTTGTTGGATAAAAAGATAATAACCGACAATTATTTGTTACGAGAGAAATATAACATATTAAATTTATTGGAAAGATAAAGTGGTGCAAAAAAATATGAATTTTTTGGTGGATTAAAGTGATGGTATAATAGGAATAAAATGTACCAAAGACATTTAAAAAGGAACGGATGAGTAATATATAATGGTATAGTTGATTTTGGTTCACTCTATTAAAATATCCAACGCTTGATATCAAAGCCAAATAGATAGGTTGATAAATATTGATCCAACGATGTTTTGCCTGAATCTATTCTACACACAAACCATAGTTCTTAGATTTTTATATTATTTTAAAAAATTGCTAATTAAGATTATTTTGAGAAAGTCAAAATTTGGGTTTGCAAAAAAAAATTGCTACGAAAAACTCAAAATTTGTTTTTTTTTAAAAGAAAATAATATATCGTAGAAAACTTACTTTTTGATTTTATTGAGATAAGTATTTTATTTTAGAAAACTCAAATATCTAAAATTTTGAAAATCTAATTTTCTTTTTTCTTTTTAAAAATAGTCCCGTTGAATTATGGCTAACTTTTTTTTAAAAAAAAATTAAGGAAATAAATAAGAAAATTATTTTGGGTTATATCTTTTCCAAAACAAAAATATTTAGGAAAATTTAAACTTTATTTTTTTTCTTAAAATTAAAAAACAATAGAAAAAGGTAAAATATGTTTTTCTATATTTAAAGTGGGGATAGGAATATAAAACCGAGAGATACAAGATAAATCATTCTTTTGTCAAAAAAAAAAAAGATAAATCATTCTAACATGTAAGTCGTTTCATCCGTTTTCAACACGCAATGTTGTCTTGAGAGTTGAGTGTGTTTGAAGGAAGTTCATGAGAGCTTAAACCATGAAAGTTTTAGGGGCAATGAAATGATTAACATGAGATTCTCCAATGTTACTATCCATTCTTGGAGAATATATCTATCTAAAATTTGTACTAATTAATTTGATGTAAAATGAGTCTAATTAATTTAAAATTATGCAATTAATATTGCTATAAAAGATAAACTAATTTTGTCACTCATATTTTATCAAGCGTGGAAATCTTAGACTAGTCATAAATTTTTTGATTACAAAGCCTAAAAAAAACATAGGCAATACCATTATGAAAGATCCAATATATACAACATAATGAACCTAAACATCATATATTTCGTTATCATTCTTTACATTTAAACGCATCTCAAATAATGAGCATTGAACATCATTTACCTAATGGTGAACAATAATATTATACTTTTAAACAAACTATATATCATCATCCTAACCATATCAACATTTACTATCAATTCACTTCTAACTAAACTTAAAATATTTATGAATTTCTTCGTCGCAACACCTATGAAGGTTAACTTTCAATCGATATTTCACGTAAAGTGTCAAAAAAAGCTTAGAACCAACATAGTGATTCTCAACAACCTTAACATGGTAACAAAATATGATGCTTGTTGCAACATATTTCATTTGAAAGTACGCAAAATATTTGTCTAAACACAACCTTGGTCCTCCATTGAAAACAATGAATTTGTAGGCAGATTCACTCATGAAATGACCATCTTTTGTTAACCAACGTTCTCGCTTGAACTCCAAGCAATCTTTTTCCCATATGTTTTCCATTCTTCTCCCCATTGAATAGATTGCATGTATCACTTTTATTCCTTTCTTTTGTTTTGTTCCATCTGAGAATGAGACGCTTCCACCATATGACACAAATCCGAAACAAAGCTAAAGTGAAATTTGCAATTTGGTGGAAGATGACACATTTTTGAATGGAATAAAACTAAAGAAAGGAAAAAAAGTGATATATGCAATTTATTCCATGGGAGGAATGGAAAGTATATGGAGAAAAGATTGCTTGGAGTTCAAGCCAGAAAGATGGCTATTTCATGAGTGAACCTGCCTACAAATTCACTGATTTTAATGGAAGATCAAGGTTGTGTTTAGGCAAAGATTTTGCATACTATCAAACAAAATATGTTGCAACTACCATCATATTTGGCTACCATGTTAAGGTTGTTGAAAATCACCTAGTTGTTCCTAAGCTTGCTTTGACAATTTACATAAAGCATGGATTAAAAGTTAACCTTCATAGGCGTTGTGATGAAGAAACTCATAAATATTTGAAGTTAAGTTAGATGCTAATTTAGAATAAATATTGCGATGATTAAGGATGATGAATATATAGTTTGTTTTAAAATGAATTATTATTGTTCATTGTTAGGCGAATGATGTTCAATGCTCATTATAGATGTGTTTATACGTAAAGAATGATAAAGAAATAATGGTATTGCCTATGGTTTCTTTTACGTAATTGTAGTTCATTTTTCTCTGCTTGTTTGTGTATATGTTCTTTTTAATTGCAGTAAATAATTCATAATGGACTATTTTTTTAAGAATTCACAATGAACTTGTCCATTTTTTGTTCTAAAATGTATTAGTTTTACAAATGTGAAATGTAATATTACTTTTAATTAATAAAGTTCCAGGCTTGTTAGTGGCAAAGTCATGACCGGCTATTAATTTTTTATTTTACGAGAAAGAATTTGCTTGCATTACAAGATATGTTGTTTCTTAAAAAAAAAGTAAAATAAGTTTTACAATACAATTTGGGAGAGTCTTCCGCCCATTTGGGTCCCACAATACAAGAGAGGTTAGTCTCCGCAGTTGCGCGCAAAGGATACCCGGTTTACACCCAAAAAATACAATTTGGCGTGAAATCAAAATTTTGGCGTCAAGGATAACATTTTGACGCTTTCTAAAATATTAGTGACAAAATTAATTTTATCTTGTAGTAAAATTAATTGCATAATTTTAAAAGCTAATTAGACTCATTTTCCACTAATATATAATAGTACAAAATTTAGTTTGATAGATATTTTCATCTTTGAATCATGTTATTGCCTACAAAACTCGAGAATTCCAGTAATTTGTGAGTAGAAGTACAAATTAGGGGATAGAAAGTAATTTTTTTTTACAATCTTGTTTCCTCCCGACCACACACTACAAGAAAACTTTAGAATTCCGACCAATTTTTTTGAGGAAACTTGGTTTTTCGCTATAGTAAAGGTTTTTTCGAGGACATTCTTCCTCGGAAACAACATTTCCTCGGAAATGGATTTGCAACCATCTATTTTTCAGGGACATGAGTTCCTCAGAAAAAAGTGACATTCTAAGGAGAAATGGACAATTATCCAAGAGTTTTGTGCCTCAGAATTTCGGTAGTTTCTTGTAGTGACATTGGTTTTTGGTGCAAAGCATTTGAAAGAATGAGAACATGATTTAAAAGAAACTATAAGCAATATCATTATCGTTTATGAAAGAAGATCCAATATATTCAACACAATTAACCTAAACTCCATATATTTCTTTATCATTCTTTACATTTACACACATCTCAAATATAATGAGCATTGAACATCATTAACCAAACAATGAACAATGATACTTAATGTTTAAAAAAACAATATATCATCATCCATAATCATACCAACATTTATTATCAATTCACTTCTAACTAATCTTCAAGTATTTATGAATTTCTTCATCACAACGTCGATGAAGATTAACTTTTAATCCATGTTTCATGTAAAGTGTCAAAGAAAGCTTAGGAACAATAAGGTGATTTTCAACAACCTTAACATGATAACGAAATATGATGCTAGCTGCAACATATTTCATTTGATAGTATGCAAAATCTTTGCCTAAACACAACCTCGGTCCTCCATTAAAAGCGGTGAATTTGTAGGCAGATTCGCTCATGAAATGACCATCTTTAGTTAGCCATCTTTCTGGCTTGAACTCCAAGCAATCTTTTCCCCATATATTTTCCATTCTTCCCATTGAATATATTGCATATATCACTTTTGTTCCTTTCATTAGTTTTATTCCATTTGGGAATGTGTCATCTTCCACCACCTAAAGAAAAACCATAATGCATTATGAAGTTCAATCAACAATTGATAGTGAATTCAATTATTCTTTCTCTATTTGAGAACTAAACTGACTAACGAAAGTAATTTTTAGATGTGTTTTTATAATTTTTGTACATTCATTAACTATTGTGACTCTCCCTCGTAAGAATCAAAATGATTGTTTACTCTCCATCAGTCATTTTCGCCGCAGTGTGTCTAATCACTTGGTAAATCAAAATCAATAATACAAAAGACATAATGAATGTCAATGAATGCAAAAATACAAATATCTAAAATTGAACTGTTATTACCTCCTTATGATCCACTGGCACAGAAGGATACAATCTAAGAGCTTCTGAAAGAGCAGCATGCAAATAATCCATCTTCTTAATCTCCTCAGGCTTGAATCTCAAAGAATCATTGAACACTTCCTTATTAATATCCTCTCTTTGACTCACAACCCTGCAAATCTCTTCTAATATTTTCTCCTCAACTTCATGATTCTGATCAACCAACCAGAAAAACCAGCTCAAAGCAACTGAAGAAGTGTCTCTCCCAGCTAATATGAAATTTATACATATATCCCTCAAAAACTTATCTGAATAAGACTTTCCATTCTCATCCTTAAGCCTCATAAACACAGTTAACAAATCCGATTTTTCCTTATCGTCTTCATTTTGCAAAGAAAGTTCTTTCTTTCTTGCCCTTATAACATTCTCAGCAAATTCATCAACTTTTTGTATTGATTTCTTAAGCTTTCTTTCCAAACCTAAGTTAAGAAACCTCATAGCCTTCCATACACAAACCGGCATGACAAATCGAAACAAAATAGCTTCTGTTGCATCCTCAAAAGCTGCTGCAAAGGGAATTTCAGGCAAATGAGGTTGTAAACAACCAGGATCAACACCAAAAGCTATCATACAAACATTATCAAAAGTTAGTCTCAACAAAATATCTTGAAGATCTATTGCAACATTTTTCGTCAATGATGATTCTAAGACAGGTATGAGCCTATTGTTCACAAGCTCAATAATTGACTCAATTGTTAACTTCCTAAAATTTGTCGAATGAAACTTGATACTCGCTATTTTCCTTTGTTTTTGCCATGTTTCATCGTCAGCAGCGAAAATACCGTCTCCGAGTAATTCAGAAACTATGTCTCTGAAGTAGTTTCCTTTAGGGAAATTACTGAACTTTGTTTTGAGAAGATGTTCTAAATTTTGAGGTTCCGAGGTTATAACGTAGTTAAGGCTAGTGAACCATGCCCCTCTGAATCTTGATGTCCCATTATGATGTTTAAGAATGTCAGTGATCCATTCATACAAGTTGGTTTTGAGTCCTTTGATTAAATAAGGCAGCATTCCAAAAATAGGCCAATTGGGTAGGCCACGATGTTTTTTCGATCTTAAAGAACGAATGAATATGAAAACAATGGCTGCAATAATAATCTCAGTGATTTGGATATTTTTCAAGAGGAAGAAGATGTAAGAAAACAAGATTTCTGTGGCTGCAGCCATGTTTGAAGTGTAGCATGAAGATGTGAGGTTGAAATTGAAAGTGTTAGTTTTGGTCATGGTGTGTGGAAATGCATGAACATTGTAAATTTTGTGTGTGATATAATGTTATGTTATATTGGTCTGTGTTTTTTTGTTTTCTTGTGGTGATTAAAATTTTACCTTTTGGTTTGAATTATTTAGCTGAATTATTGAACTGTGGTTTTAGTTTTGTTTTTTGGGGACTTTGCATTGTTTTGATTGTTGGGATTTGAGAATAGAATCTTGGTACAATATTGGTTTCAGTGTGAAATAGGAAATCTAAACGTGATGACATAATTGGGTAATGATACATAGACCACCTTAGGTGGCATGTACCACTTGTACACCCACATACAATTGTGACATGTGTTCATGTGGTCCCCCCACACACACACAAAACTCATCTTTTATGTCTCTCATACACTATCACATGGGAGTGGTACAATGTGTGTATGGAAAAATGTGTGTACATGAAACATTATCCACGTAATTTGTAGCATGATGATGAATAGGAGAGGAGGATGTGAGGTGAGTGAGGCTGCACTACCCAAGTAGCAACAAATTTGTACAATTTTTGGTATGAGATGAATAGAAATTTGTACTATTTTTTTAAGTATTATAGTGGCTAGATTCATAGAGGTTCAGACTTTGACCCTGTAAATTCTTATTTTATCAATTTTAATAAAACATTGATGTTTTTCTTTTACAAGAAACCACATAAGTCATCAAAATGACAATAGTCATTCGAAATTCACACACATAAGTGGAGGAGCGGAGATTCGAATTTCGATCATGGCATCCAGCCTAACGTATTCATCGTTTTTATCAATTAAGCTAAGATTTGTGAACTTAATATTTCTTTTTCCATCAACTATTTATTATTGTCTTCTTCCAATTCTATTAAAAAAAATCATAGTTTCTCATACAAAGTTAATTATATTCGAAGAATAATTTTGTAAAGTAATTCATAATTTATGTTTCTCATACAAAGTTAAATATATTTTTTTAATTTATGTGAAATTGTCAAATTAACTTATAATTAATTTTGGTCTGTAAATAAAAAATAATTGCATAGTTGTTGGTAACCAATTTATATATGTAAATAAATCAATAATTACTTTTGGTCTGTAAATAATTATTAAAAAATAATTGCATAGTTGCTAAAAAATTACTTTCGGTCGAATATTGATTTATTAAGTAATTTTTTAAGTGGCTAGATTCATAGAGCTTTTTGGTCGAATATTCGACCAAAAATTACTAAATCAATATTGCTTTTTGGTCTGTTCTCATTATTGATTTTTAATAATTAAGATTATTGTGTATGACCAATTGGGTTGGGTCCAGCGGAACGAGTCTAACTCCAACAATATTATGAACTGATGTATAAAATTTGGTTGAAAAAGATATTTATATATAGTTTCTAACACATTTTGAATAAGATTTAAAAAAATGAATGTAAGAACAACTATTGACTATCTTATAAATTGAGACCTAGTTTTGCTACAATATTTTTAAAAATTGGTAATTATTCGATCAAGATCAGAGAGTTCTCATTTAAATTTGGTATATTTTTTAAAAAAATTTACAATAAAAATTAAATCTGTAAATTTCTTAACTATCAGATTAAAATCAGATAGTCATTGATGCCTCAACTATATAACTACTAAGAATTGTCACAGCATGGAATCGCATTTTCTTAAATTTGACCTTAAACATCGACAACATTTTTGTTGTTGGAGCATCTAAATTTGTCCGTGAGTATATATACAACAAAATTTTCTTAACTTAGTGTCACTTCTTGTGCATATTTAAGTCACAATTGTAAACTGAATGAGTGCTCCTATGACACTTTTTAAGGACTATAAGTAGTAAGTATTTATGAAAATATATGTAATCAATGTATTGAAAATCGAAATATTTAACTTTTCTTGAAGAATAATTACTTATTTTAGAATGCTTAAAGAATGTCCCGAGGGCACTCGTTAACAAGACCTTTTTCACATTTACCTCTACGATAGTAAAACACATAAGTTAACCCCTTATTTGAGTTTAATAAAAAGGATTAGACTTTTACAATACGATGAATCAAGGTTTAAATCTCAATTGGGAGAAGGGTATAAATTTGGTGTCTAACACAACTTGAATAAGATTATTGAAGTTGTTTGGAATATCAAATTGATTAAGTTCTTAGATTGATGTATAAATGTGTTTGGAACCGTCACTCTTAAGGCTCTGTTTGGTAAAAATAAGCTATAAACTAGCTGATAGCTGATAAGCTAGTTAATAGCTGAAAAACTAACTTATAGTTGATGACTGATAGTTGATAGCTTATAGCTGAAAAATTCGTTTATTATATTTGAATTTATTTTAAATTACTTTCATCTCTAAAATGATAAATGTTTTTTATAAATTCAATTACTATTTTTTATTTCACTAGAATGGTTTTACTATTTGTTGTAAATTTTATTTAAAACTATATATTATATTATATTATATGAATTGAAAGCAAGTTAAAAAAAAGGAAAAAGAACAAAGAAAATATAGGGTAGTAACGTGCAAGTGGCTTTGCACCAAAAGTGAGTAGTTTATTTTTTTTCAAAGATATAAAAAGTGGGTAGTTACATATGAATATGGGTAGTTTTTTTATTAAAAAAATAATAAAATAAAAATAATGTTAAAATTGGAAGAGAATATAAAACCTATCAGTTATAAGCTCAAAAGCTACTTGAAATAGCTTCTCAAATAAAGCTATAAGCTCGTGAGAAAAGCTTGTTACCAAACACGTCATGTTTTGATCCAACAAGCTTATAAGCTAATTCAAGAAGCTATAAGCTAGCTTTTCGTCGTTACCAAACACATCCTAAGAGTTTTAAATGAGTTTCAAATTCATTTAACATGATATTAGAGTTAGGTTAAGGATTCCAACGTGAAAATTGAAGTTAGACTCATGTTAGGCGTGAGGGTGGATATTAAAGTCGTTTGTAGTTTGTTTGAAGTCTCACAGTCTCACATTGCTAAGCTTCTCGGATGTTGGATGTATAAATGTGTTTTGACACTGTTATCATTTGAGTTACCTTTTGGGATAAGATTCAAGCTCATTTAACATGATATAAGTGATTGCAATGTGAGAATTAGACTTTAGTCCACCGTACGCATGAGGGAGAATAATGATATTTTAAAAACCTACTTGCCATTTTTTATATGCATTTTAAAAATGGTGTACACTTCATAACTCTGAAGTTTTTTTTGTCAAGTAATCAAGTGTTTAGTAATTTTTCTCTTTAAGGTGAATAAGTTAGAAATAAAAGGTTCGAACCTCAACTTAAACATACTAAATTAATTGTCCATATCAACCGAGTTATGCCCACGGTGACAATACAAAATTATTTATGTCGGACGTTTAATTGAACATGCAGAATGTTAATCATTATCCAATCATTCAATATTATGTCATATGTTTATATTAAAATATTTCAAAATAAATTTTACATATAGAGTACTAGATCAAACTTCTAAGATATTCAAGAATTTACCTAAAAAAACTTACCCACCATTGATTTTTTACCGTTGGTACCCCATATGTGGTCACCACAACTCCGATCTAATAATACTTTGATTTCAACAAACAGAGAAAGGAACTCAATCATGTGTTAAAGTGGAGTTTTGAGTTGTTATGGTGTGCCTAATTAGTATAATTTAGGCCTTATTGTAATAGTCAAATTCATTTTAGTGATGGATTGTAGTGTAATTAGGGTGTTTGGCTGTTGTCTTATGTATTTTGACCTGATTTGTAATATTGGCTAGTATCTATCACTCAATTGGTGTAGCTCCATTGTACTAATCACGGTGTTTAAAATTTGAAACAATTATAACAACCAATTTAAAAATATAAATGGTACCATAACCCACCATACATAGCATATCATTCTAATTGAGAATAAAAACGTGCATCCCAAACAAATAATTTGCCTCCATCAGTGTGGCTCGTTGTATCACATGAAGGGAAATTTATAACCCCCTACCCTACAATCATACCTCTAATTCAACAAAATCCATAAACTCCAATTTTGCCTCTAGTGTAATTAAAAAAAAAAAAATTGATAAACTTATCATACTCCAATTGATTTCAAATGTATTTTAGTAAACTTAATCTAATTTTACTGGAACAAAAATGTGTTCTGATGAACTCAGTTTGAATTTTTGAAAACCCAAAATTATTTCGAAAAACCTTTTTTGAAGACACATTCATTTATGTTTCTGAGTTTATTTTATAAGTTTATCTGTACAATTTAAAAAAAAAAAATTAACTACCGAAAACTTGTGAACCAGTTTAAAATCTTCACTGATTTTTAAATTTTAAAAAAATTCAAATGGTGGTTTATATAGTTGAACTGAATGCTTCTATATGAGTCGTCGATTGACGAACAACAATATTCAAAACTGTCCAATCTCCTTGTGTCTATGAGGTTGAGACTATATTTAATTTGGTCCAACCGATTGTTTAAGACATACAATGTGACCTCAACATGGACCCTAACGAGATTAGATTTTACCTCTTTGTAGTCAAGTGCAGCTAACTTAGTGTTCATATCTAATAGATAAATGTTCATGGTTATATGGTGTGGTTTGGAAATGAACCAAATACATCAATTTATAAAAGTTTTTGTGCCTCTTGGACAATAGAAACTATCGATGCAATGTTGATCATAAAAAATCCTATATTGATTGGTTCAAATTATATAACCTAAAACATGTCACTTCTTATATTCATCCAGAAATTAATTTTTAATCTCATTTTCTAAGTTATTTACACATTTTTTGAAGGAAGTTATATTCTATTTTTTTAAGAATATATTAATCTATTTTTTCATGACAAAGTTATTACTCTTCAAGTATTAATTGACCAAAAAGAAAGGAGAATAATGAAATATCTTACATCAAAACCATGGTGGGTGTATAAGAAAATGAGTGTGGTGCAAAGAGTAACAAAGCAAGAGCCCAAAAAAACCCCCACAGACCGCTCTTGAGTGGGAATCAGCTGTTCTCTCCTCTCTCACAGTCTTCACAGCCTCCATGGCATCTTTCTTCAGCAAATGTCGTGAGGTAATAATTTCCTTATTTCATTACTTAATCGTCTTAACCACATTTCATTGCATTGTTTTTTTTTAATAAAATTTGATTTTGATTGAATGATACTGTAAAACTGATTTTAGTTAAATGCGAGTTGAATGTGAATTGGTTTATGTTTGTATAAGGTAGAAGAGAGTTCAAAAATAAATTGAGTTAAAAGCTAAAATTCCCAATGTCTCGTTAGAATCGATTCTACGCCTCCAGAATCAATTTTCGTTCCCCGAACATATACTAATATCAATAATTGTTTTGATCAAAGATTGAACTTGGATACTTCTTGATTGGCTCAACCTTAATTGAAAATATGAAATACTTGCGTCTAGGATCTGTTTGATTTGAATTGACTTATATGAGTTTATGGAATCAACTACTTTCAGCTTATTTCTATAAGATGTCTAGGGCAACTTCTGAAAACAATTTATGGTTTATATGAAAAAAATATGAAATAAATTGTACATAAACACTTATGCTATAAGCGTTTAATTAAGTTTTTTATCCAAACACGGCCATGGTGTTTCTTTATGAAACAAAACTAAAGATGTTGAAAGACCAATTAGAAATTTTATTTGCTATATCAGTCAGTGTAGTTTGTATGTTAGCTTACAGCATAGAGGTGTATGCTTCTCAATGGATAGAGCATAATTAATGTTCTCAAATGAGGGACTCTATGTCTGAAGGATTTTGTGATACACGCTTCTAGGGATCTTAGAGTTTTGTGCTGTGCTAAAATGTGTCAAAAATGTATTATTGTTGCTCTGATTTTGTATTGTAGGCTGTGAAAACCCTTGCTAGGCGCCCTTCTTTGACGAAGGATCCGAGACAACTGCAATTTGAAGCTGACATTAACCGTTTGTTCCTTTATTCGAGGTTAGTGGTGTTCTATTGTTTGCATTAGCAATTACGCAGAGGTGGAATTTGTTAAGTAAAATTTCCAAGTTTAAAATTCTAGATCTTTAGTGTGAAGATTACATAGACGAGTTGTTGTTTGTTAATTTGATGCTTTTTTGGTTACCAAGTGTTTCCAATTTGTTGTGTATGTGGTGTTTTTCCTTTGTAACATCTCCAATTATTTTGCTCATGCCAAGACTTAAATATTCAGTTATAATCGATTGGGGAAGAGCGCGGATGAATCAGACGTTGAAAAGATTATTGAAGAAGCCAGTAAAACCTCTTTTACTGATCAAGTGACGCAAGTGCATGAAAACGTTCATTCACAAATTAAGACGTTTAGTGCATTCATGGATGAAATTCTTCTACTGAATGACAAAACGGTGAATGATCCTCTTGGATTATCTCAACAAGAAAGCACTTTGCCTCGCCGAAGTGGGCTTAGTTTGGCTGTCGGTAGGACCGGTTCATCTCCTGATAATTCTGGTGAGTTTTCCGCCTTTGCTTTTAGCTTCCTTTTGCAATCACTTTATTTTATTGAACTTTACATTTTATCAATAAATGTTATCAATTGGGGTTTTTGTTTTACTTAGCACCTGTTTGGTATAGCAGTGAGACCTTGAAATGTGCGTTTTTTAACCAAAGCTGCCGTAAAAATAGGAAGCTGGAAAACCAAGCTTCTACTTTAACGGGATTTTTAGACGTGATTTTCAAAAAGCCAACGCCACCCCAAACACACTGTTAGTATGTAAGTTGAAGGAGCCATAGGAATTAGTAGCCAGTGAAGTTCAATTGTGCCTGTTTTATACTGATATACTTGACCCTTCCAGAAGTAGCATGTACTCAAAATTCTATATCTTTTCAGTTTTCATAATAAAAATATCCTCATCGTTGGTGTGATTCATGTTATGTACCATTCATAACCATGGTAGTCGGTAGAGCCAACACATGTACCATCTCTTTATTTGGATTTGACACTGTTTTCTAGATTCTAGAATCAAAAGTCCATGCATAATTTCGATTTTATAAATGAGCATATGAAATTATTATGGTTCTGTGCTTTCCAGATAAGTAGTATCCATACTTATAAAATACTGATGAATTTGACATGTCAGCTTGTTTTAACACAATATATCATTTATTAGCACCTTAACTACGAAGCACTGACACAACCACAAACACCAAATACGACACTCATAGTGACATGTAGGCACCATTAGTAATTTGAGAAAATAGAAGTGGTTGAATATAGCCACATGTACCAATGTAGTGTCGGTGCTCCATGGCAGCTTAGACATTTTTGTAACACTAATTTTATTTTATTTTAATTTTCATATTATTGGAAAATTTCCTCCTTATTGCCTGTTCACTGTAGCCTTTGTCATTGATATGCTTTTGGAGCAGCTGGCCCTCATACAAGACCATTAAGCCAAGCTGAAGTTTCTCAGAAATTAAAAGATCAACTTGGCTTCACACTTGATGTTAAACCTTCTCAAATATCTCACAAGGATGCCGGACGGGGTCTTTTCTTAGATGGTGTTGCGGACGTTGGTTCTGTGGTGGGATTTTATCCTGGTGTGGTGTACTCTCCGGCTTATTATCGTTATATTCCAGGGTATCCAAAGGTTGCTGCACAGAACCCTTATTTGATTACAAGATATGATGCGAATGTCATCAATGCTCAACCTTGGGGGTCTGGAGGCGACAAGAGAGAACAGTGGAACGGTAGATATATTGGAGAAGTCAAGCCTGATATGAAAGGAGCCGAAAAAGGTTCAGATAGGATCTGGAAAGCATTGAGTAAGCCTTTGGAAGGAAAACAAGGAGACAGCGGTGAAGTGATCGAGCGAAGAAATCCATTAGCATTAGCTCATTTTGCAAATCACCCTTCAAAAGGGGTACTACCAAATGTCATGATTTGCCCTTATGACTTTCCATTGACCGAAAACAACATAAGAGTTTATGTTCCAAATATAATGTTTGGAGACGCAGAAGTGAAAATGAGGAGATTTGGAAGCTTTTGGTTCAAATCTGGAGCGTCAAAGAATAACATGTCGGATGTTCCAACACTGAAATCTCTTGTTTTAGTTGCTACTAGGGCCATTCAAGACGAGGAACTTCTTCTGAACTACAGGCTGAGCAACACTAAGCGGAGACCAGAATGGTATGCTCCAGTTGATGAAGAAGAGGACAGGAGAAGATGGAGCTAGCCAATCCACTATTGACTATAGAATTCAATTGTTGTTTTGTTTCATAGAAAGCTGATTTGCAATCCTTATTGGAATTATTTCTTTTACATAGTTAGATTTTGGTACATTTTTAGACTTCAAGTTCCAAGTCCAGATAATGTGCTAGAATCCAAATTTTAATTAAATTGAATAATGATTCATAACAATGAATGGTATGTGTGAGATTATGTTAACATGCATGGGAGTAATTGTATTTCTTGTTTTATATTCAATGTATTTGCAGTAACTTGTGCTGCACGGGTCTACAAAGAACTGTGATAGGCACGCGACAAAGTCATGCGAGTATAGAGAGAAACAGTTAGAAAGGAGAGGGGTAATTTCAACAAACTAAGCTGGTTGCACTTTGTGATTGGAGAGTAAGAAATGTGAGGTAAGTTATAAAGGAAGTAGGGGCGGGGTATGAAGAGTGTGAAATGGGAATTCAGGGGATGAGTATTGTTAGTATCATTTACTTTCTCTCTTTTGCAACTGCTTTACTGTTTTATTGATCTTGTATAGAAGATTAATGCTTGTCATTAATTTCTTAAAAAAAAAAAATGCTTGTCATTAATTTAGTTTCCATCAACAACCATGTAAGGAGTTGAACACCAGAGTGATAGTGGCCTTGCTCTAGAGAATGAAAACAGTACTAGAGTGCATTCTAGACTTCAATGGTTGGAGTGATTTTCTTCTCGATTCTTATAACTTTGTTCCTAATAAGTTACTTTGCAGGTTAAGGATTGTTTGATTCAATTGTATTCTATTTATCTTTTACAAAGAAAATAAAAAATTGCTTTTTTACAAAGAAAATTAAAACTTTTTGTCAGGCAATTGGTATCACCGGTAACAGATAAAGGAAAAGAGAAAGTAAGTGACATGGCTTATTTCTATTGGAGTGTGTTATAGAAATGTGTTAAAATGAGTAATTACGATTCACTGCAGTCAACTTTTTCACATTAATAACTGTTTGATCCGGAACAAACAGCTCAGAAAAAAAGTATTTAATTTTTATTTTTAGTTATGTTCTCAAATCAGGACCATCCGATCATGATCG
>Ga0209282_1000914_pt1 | contig 15386 bp, 9 predicted proteins | sample Mtrugardesep15_FD_187529 | JGI IMG/M metagenome (GOLD analysis project Ga0209282, IMG submission 187529) | Root nodule microbial communities of legume samples collected from California, USA - M. trunc garden sep15 (SPAdes) (version 2) | ecosystem: Host-associated > Plants > Roots > Nodule...
GTCCCTCTATTTTTAACTCAAACGAGATTTAATTCTTCGTTTCTAAATCTGAAATTTTAGTCTCATTTTTTCAAGTGTTTCAAGATTTTTATTTTGTACGACGTGTTATATTTATTAATGATGCGTAATTACATTTGATTATGTGACATTATTAATTTCGTTTCGAAAAGATGGATTTTAGAAGAATAAGTTTACATTTGATCTATAAAATTGAAGAAAATAAGTTGTATAAGGTTCAAATTAGTACGTATTATGATATTACTAGTATGTGGACTTATAAGGTACTGTCAATGGTATGTACAATATCAATAAATTGATTTCAACCCAGTTTTCCTTGTCCTACTTTAAAGAGAAAAAAATATAATTTTCCTAGAAAAATGTTAAATTTTGAAATTTTCTTGTCAGGGGTTTTATGATGCTATATATTAAAGATCTCTTTAGGGTAACATATACTTTTTAATATTTGCTATTATGTGGACATTATATTTTATACTTTGTACTTGTTGCAGCAAGTGGTGAAAAAAAAAACCCTAGTGGGAATATTAGTTATTACTTATTAGGCTTCATTTTTGGCAGGTTATGTTAGTATGAGAGGAATGGGAACTTTAGGAGCTGTTAATAACTCTATGAAAGAAGCAAAATTTTCTACTGCAAGGAATTTGAAGAATCAATCAAACTATTCATCAGGGTTAATGTCAACAATAGCTGAAGTTGGGGACAAAGGCAATAGAGAAAATAATGAAGAAAATGAAGCTTTTGGTGAAAGTCATGGTAATGATTATATGGATTATCAGGTTGATACTTGGGATGATTCTGAAATGATGTCTGAAAATGTTGGTGGTTTAAAAAGATTTAGAGATAATGATTCAAAACAACAATTTTCTGGTTTAAATGTGCAGGTAGAATACTATATGGCATTGGTTGATTTGATTTTATGTGTAGTTTCTTAATGGAATTTCATTTGACATGATTTTGTCATGGTTGATTAGAATGAAACAGGAGGAGGACATTCTAATTCTCCTTTGGCTCATCAATTGAGTATGCCAAATACTTCATCTGAAATGGCAGCTATGGAGAAGTTTCTGCATTTCTCAGATTCTGTTCCGATGAAAATTCGCGCCAAGCGAGGTTGTGCCACTCACCCAAGAAGCATTGCAGAAAGGGTATGGATTATTGATTTACAACTTTCTTTTTTGTGTTAACCCTCCGATTCTTAGTAGGTAAGTAAAGTCTGATTAATAATTGTTTCAGGCAGAATTCAAACTCGGGACAATTTGTCCATAACTTATGCTTATTAACCACTTGAGCAAACCACTTGGTTATTTATAGTTCTAATTGAAAAATTTTCCCTACATTACTTTTCTTTTGTTAGGAAATCATAAACCAATTTACATATTTAGTTATTGTATAGTACTATTAAGACATTTTTTTTAGGGCCATTATATGTACATTGAGGTTCATTTTATTTGAGTTTACTAACTATATAAATTAATACTCTTAACACATCATTAAATTGGCTTCAGGTTAGAAGGACTAAAATTAGTGAGCGTATGAGGAAGCTACAAGATCTGGTCCCAAACATGGATAAGGTACAAGATATTTTCCTTCATGATTGGTTTAAACATTTGTAAAGTCTCAAACCATACATTAATTTATGTGAATGCTTTAAGATACAACGTTGTTTCTCTCCTTTTTTTGAAGCAAACAAACACAGCAGATATGTTGGACTTGGCTGTGGATTACATCAAAGACCTTCAAAAGCAAGCTCAGGTATTTCAAAAATTCAATATCTCAACTAATTTATTACTACTATTATAAATTTTTTACCTAATTAATTTTCTTCCAATACATGCATGTATCTATATATATACAATTGTATAGAAGCTTCAAGATTGTCAATCAAAGTGTACGTGCCCACACAAGCAACAACAACAATAACGGCAAAAGAGTGAATTAATTAATTAGTCCATGTACAGATTTGTAATAATTTAATAATTTGGCATCACCAAGTTAGAATCTACCTAGATTAGGTTTTATTTGTTAATGCACTTAAGTCCAAAGATAAATTCATTCACCCTTTGATGTACATAATGAAGATAAATTTGTAGGGTTGCATATTTCTTCAACAGTCATGGGAACTAGCTAGGGAAGAAAAGTGGGTTATAAATTAAGTTGAGTGTAATTGAGGGAAGCATGTATGTATGTACAAAAAGTCCATGTGGTAAGTAGATGCAATTTAAGGCATTCAGGGCCCATATTTGGTGATGAAATCTATTGGTATTGCCGTATAATAACAAATGGTACGTTTACGTTTCACATTGAATGGTTGGCAAAGGATTATAACATGGTGGGCGCCGAGACACCGACACATTTTTGTTGGTTATATGATATGATATGATGAATTTGTATGTGAGGTTTACCGTTTATATTACTCTTTTCATTTTGTTTCTTCAATATTGGTGTTTTGGTAAAGCCGTAAAGGAAACCGGTGGTTCTTATTTGCATTTTGGTGTTAGTTATCTAAAGTTGAAAGAATCTCTTTTACTTCATATAGATTTTGAGTCTAAGCATTATTACTATATTTGATTCCCTAAAAATATTTGAACACTTTTTTATTTTTTATCGAAGTATCAAATATTTGTTAGAGGAATGCTAACAACACTTACTTTTCAATACTGTCTATAACATTATTTTTTATTGATGTAATGTTAGGATTTTCCTATTACAAAGTAGTAGGTGTGAGGGTATGATGTAATGAGTTAAGAGACAATTTTGTTTGCAAATGTGTCTCTTCATTGTTGTTTTGAAGATTTGTTTTGGGGGAACACACTACTAGTTTGATTAATTGGTTAGGGATGACGTAATGAGTTGAACATGTTGAATTGAACTGTTCAACTGCTGCCCTGTATTCTTTTTTGGTGAATTATAGATTGAGATTTTCAACCCATCTTGATCTGTCATACATAACTTCTAAAAATGTAGATAGTAGACGAATTGGTTCGTCGGCTAAGTTTTTTTATTTAACTACATATCAACAGGGTTGTCCTTAAGAATTTGGAGGTTCGGCTCTGAGAATGAAAAGAGGTCGGTGATAAAATCAAAATGTATTTTTTCTTTAAAGAGCAATGTTTTATTTATATTTTTTAAAAGATAAATACAAGATGCCGTATATATACAATACACCCAAAAGTGAAAATGACTATCGTATATATGAGGAACTCTCACCTAACACCAAAAGTAAGAGGATCTAGTTCTAATAGGCCTAAAAGGCTAAATCAAGAGCACATAAAATGCCTAGAAATATTAAAAAAAATTGGAGGGCAGTAACACTAATGAGTATTAATTATTTTTTCGAGGCCCATGGCTGGGGAAGCCCAGCTCTGTTGAGGTGTTTGCACCCCGGGCCGGGCCTGCATATCAACTTGTCTAACAATCAACATATGCTACTTGTTTGTATTATTGGCAGGCTGATTTGCCGACCTGCCACGTGTTGATGTTGAATTTTCAACCTATTTTACTTATTTTTCATGTCCCAACTCTGCCAAATTTTAGGCGGGTTGGTGGTGGTAATGGGTCTTGGCATAGCAAGTTGATCCATTTTTTAAACCTTAGTTAGATGTCAAAACTAGTTTAGTTTTTCTTCCTTATTACTGAGAAGAGGTAATAGTGATTATATGTGAAAACAAACGAAGAAATGTAGTTATTATAAATTGAGTTTCTTTTCTTAAAAGATAAGTTTGATCGGAAATAACGAAATGTAAAGTTTTGTATTAATTTAAAGCTTCACACATAATTTTATTACAAATTAATTTTGGAATTAGTAAATGTATTGAAATGGAGATTAATTAATTTCAATTCAATTTTAGCCAAGACTGATTTTACTAACTCAAATTATGTTAAAAATAAAATTTGTAAACATTCACCACCGAAATAAACATTATTCCTTGAAACACATTATCATTTCAATTGTCGTGATAAACATAAATATGGAAATAGAAATAATTTCGTTGGGTATCTTTGGATGCCCTAAAGGGGAAAATGCATTGCATTTTGGGCTGTTTTTGAGAGTTGATGATTTTATACTATAGTGCCTCTTTTTGTTTGTTTTTTTGTCAATAGAGTTAATATGCTTTAAAGTGAAAAAGTTAGGATATATATGGCACAACACAACTAGAAGCAGTGGACAAGAGTGTCACCATAAGCATATCTCTATTAAGCCAAAATGTGGGGTCCAAATCTAAATCCATTGAAGTGAAGGCCATGTCACATATGATGTCAGATCACTAAAGTTAGAGTAAAGTTATTGGTGTGGGATCGTTGTGGAAGGTAGATGTAGATGCAGTGCAACAATGCCATTATTTGAAGTAATTCACACAGAAAAATAAATAAGGGTGCAGTATATTATTGTATTAGAGTCACATACCCTACAACATATATTATATACAACAAGGTGGAAAGTACATAACAATAATAAAAATGAAATTTGTATTTAATCAAGTGAGCCTCACGGAGGAGCTTGACCTTTTATGCTAGGGTACCTTTCTAGTCATGGCTATATATAACTAAAAGTGTGGAGTTCTTGGCATCTACTATTATCAACATAATCAATCTTTTTAGTACTACGGTTTCATATGGGATCGCACTGCAATTAACTTGTAAAGTTGCAATGTATATGGTCACGTATGGGGGATGAATACAACTCTTGAAAGCATGCTCACTTGGAATCACAATGAATTTTACAAAATGAAATCAAATATGCACTACGTGAGAAAAGGGAAAGAATGACTAGCAATAAAAATAAGTTTTTGTTCTTTTTATTTGGGTGATTAAATGTGTTTACTATCCTCCCATAGCAGCATAGCTATATGTAGATTATGATAAACAAACTAACTAAACACTTATCAAGATGATTTGATGACTATGTGGTGGTAGAGTTAAAGAGTCGAGTGATTAGAAAGTTAATGATTCGATCACCGTTTTCAGCATAAAAACTAATACATGGTCATTTGAAAAAAATTCATAAACATTTATCATCGAAAGGATTTATGGATAAGCTATTTTATAAATCATCAAATTTTGAGATGCTTCGTATTCGAAAGCGACGAGTATTATCCACTTGAAAAAGGTATTATTTTAATTTTTTTGACAAATGAAAAAGGTATTGTTGTGTGTGTGATGACTGTAATTATATGACATGGACGTTACTTAAAAATGGTGACAAAATACATTTTGTTAGATTTCTTTTTGTGAAAGGATTTTGTTGATTTAGTGTGCGGTTGGTTTATAATGGTGAAAAGTGATTATAATTGAATTGATTTCATGAAATTAATTTTAATAACAAATAAATTTAAATTTAAATTATTTATGTTTTGTTACTGAACAATATATTTAAGTGTAAAAGTTATGCATGAAGACAAAAATTATGTATATGGTAATTTCAAGTTAGAATCAACTCTATAGTTAACTTTTAAATTCTAATTGAGAACCTCAAATATACCAAAATTAATTTTAAGTTGTAAGAATCACTTTTTATTTCTCTCTAATAAAGAATCAATTTTTACTTTTCCAAAAGTTAATTCAGGCATGCATCTAATAGAAGAGTAAGAGTTGTATGACACAAGTTCAAATCTAAATCCCATTTAGGCACGCTAACACTTAAAAAAAGTAGAAAGAGAATACTAATTTTTTTAATGATTGTGACCACCCAATGATCACCCCTAATAGAAATATGAATGGTGTCTCTATTTCAACATTCTTTGTGAAATATGAAAACCATATTTTGTCATGACGTTTGATGAAACAAGTCATGAACATAAGTTTATAAACAAGGTTAATCATCAACTTTTTTTGACAAGAGGTTAATCATCACCTTAAATATGGTTTTGTGATGATTAAAGATTTAGTTAGACTGAACCTAAATTTTAAGATGTTATTATAGCCTATCAATAATCTCTTAGCCATATCTATCAGTCTTGACCATGAAAGAATACGTTAGGATCAAATAATACGTTATTATAACGTTTTAATACGTTAGGATCAATATCATATTTGATCAAATAAGATTTGAACATAAGTTTGTAAGTGAGACATTCTTCATCTTATAATGTGATTTCTAAGTGTTAAGTTAAGCCCGACTTATATTTTAAGAGCAAGGATTATCTACCTTTTATTCTTCTACTACCTTTCTCTCTAACTCACACTCGATTTGGTATCTCTCCCATCCTTCGCCGTTGATTCTAAACATTATTCTCTATCATGTCTTATCAAAATTTTCTACAAGGTCAAAATTTGTTTTGTAACCTAGCAATCTCAGTAGGTTAAAATGAGATTATTTTATTTTCTTGATTTTTCTTAGGATAAATTTCCCAATGAGTTACTTATCAAACAATATTACGGAGCTAGTTTGCCTAATTAAATGTACAGTAGCCCGTAAGTCCATGCATATATATACGAAAATTGAAGAGATAAGCTTAACGAATTTTGTTGGTTAAAAAAAAGAAGCTGATGAGTAGCTTTATAAGAGACTAATAATGAAAACATGATGAGCATTTTGCAATCCTAACATCACTTACTCCAAATGAAGATGGTAGTTTGAAGACAAGCGTTGATAATCGAGTTGGTAATAAACTTCCTATCAAGCCTATAAGTACGTATATTGTGTCTTAATTATAAGTTTGAAATTTTGGAAGGATTAGGACTGATACTAGACTTCAAAGACTATAGCTAGATGCCAACTCTGTGCAATTAATTTGTATATTATGTGCAGATGCATAGTCAAAATTGAATGGCAAAGGGTTGAATTACATGATTTAGAGCTCAAATTAATACTACGATAGGCTTACCTACACATTGAAAAATTGAAATATAGTGCAAAATTAATTTGAGATTGTATAAGTGATCAAAATATGAGTTGTTTTTAGGAAACCAAAATATGAGTTTTTTTTTAGGTGACCAAAATATGAGTCGAAACTTTCAGATATGAATGTATCATTAAAACATGTTTACACGAAGGCTAACTTTTGTGATGTTTTCCTTACCAACTTGAATCACTATGATTTCTTCTTTTCGACGATTCTTCAATTTTAATGTTCCTCTTTGGCTCTTAAGCTACACTTTGATATAATGAGATGTTGCATCCAATATTAGTTCTTTGATATGTGTTTCGAATCATATTGGGTTTCTTTCAAACGTACGAAGTGTGACACTTCAATTTATAGTTTTAGAATTTTGCGGTGAAAATGTCCTAGTAAGTGTGGCAATCCAAACCTTGGGATGGTAAAGGGAAACCAAAAACTAGAATAGTTTTTGCAATTTGCTTTTCTTATAAAATAAGATTCATATTACGAGCTTGTTCAAAAAAAAAATCACATTACCAAACAAATCATTCAAACTAAAAAAAAAACTTGCAACATGACATTATGAATTAGATACGCTATGGGAATCAAATTTATCGTATGAATATTCAATCAAATAATGAAGATTTTTTTTTAGGGGAAATTTTTCTTCTTAGTTTTTTTTTTAATTTTTTTTATTACCTTAACCCTTCGATTTTCAAGGGAAATGGGTCTTGGTAATCTAAAGTTCGGCGTGAAGTAAGGATAATTTGATCAATAATTGTTCTACTTAAAAATCAAACTTAGGTTCTCTCGAACAATTCATCATTGATAAAACTCATTAATTACTTAAGCTCAATTGTTTTGTTTTTTTTTACAAACATGGTTTTCTTCTTAGATAGTTTAGTTTCATACATAGATTAGTTGAAAACCGACATTAATTTTTTATGGTACCATATTCACAAAATTCCTTAAAAAAATTTCACAAATTGCTATGGTAATAATTCAAATCAATGAAACCATTTTTTCAGGTCTTCAAAAATTATAAATTTGTTTCCTAAAAAAAATTCATTTATTCATTTGTATATTTTGGTATTATAATGAATTTCACTGTAATTAAATTATATTAAATCAATCAATCTTTTCTTGCAAAAAAAAAGCTCATTTTTGTTGTTGATAATATCATTAAAATACACTTGGTCAAAGAATAAAAAAATGATAAAAATACTCATTCAAAATACTGAAATACTCTTATGTTAATAATAGTCAAAGAAATTATTTGGATAAATTGACATCATAAATTTGAAAATATCCTTTTAAAAAAACTATAGAGAAAATGATTGATACTGTAAGTTCAGCTAGCATCCAACTAAGCAAAATGGCATAGAGCCGTAGAGAGAGTATAATCTCTTTCTCTTTTCCCTCTCAAACTCAAAATTCAAACAACGCTTCCATGAACAACTCTAACGGCAACCCTAACGCTAACGCTACTACACCGTTACCATGTCTCGTTTCAATTCCACCAATAACCCCCTCCCGCCGTCGCCGTCTCTCTGCCGCAACCGTCGAGCCGCGGCGTCCGATCTCATTTTCGAAGCCAATGGCGTGGATTAACCTTCAAGGAAGGGTTGTTAACGCTGATGAAGCTAGCTCCGCGAGAATTATTGGTGGTGGATTGAGTGATGAACTTGCATTTGCTTGGGATCTTTTTCCGCCTATTCATCGGTTTCTTATTGTTGCTGTTATTGGTGTTGCTGCTGCTCAGTCGAAGAAGGATCGAGAGATTTTCAATCTTAAGAAATCCGTTGAGCTTAGGGTATGTATAATTTCTCTTTTATTCTTTCAAATTTTTTAATTTGTTGCTGGGGCCAATTTCTGATGAAAATTTCAATTTAATTATTTGAGAGGCATTTTGGCTTTTCAAAGTTGATATTTAAATCTAATAGTGTAATATGCTTTACTACTTTTTTTATTTCATGATTAATTTTGATTATGAAGAATAATTGTTTTTTTCTTTTGTTGAAAAATGTTGGTAAATTAGTGATTGTGTTAATTTTTAGGGTTTCTTATGTTAATAGTCATTTGGGTTCTGTTTGGTAAGACATGTTTTTGAGCTTATAGCTTATAAGTTCATTTGACTAAAAAAGACCCGTTTGATACCTGTCACTTTCTCATGAGCTTATAGCTTAGTTTTACTAGCTTATAGCAGATTTTGATAAGCTAATTCAAGTAGATTATAGCTTATCATTACTTATCTCAATTTTGTCCCTACAGTTTTAATTGAAAAAATTAAATATATCATTTCATATTTATAAGATAGTTTAACCTCTAATTTTACCAAACACCACAAATTCAATCAACTAGTTATCCGCTATAAGCTAACTTATCGGCTATTTACTATTTTTTTTACCAAATAGAGCCTTGGACCTTGGTGTTCCTTAACTCAGTAATCACTAATCAGCTAATATTTGAGATTATGTAATATGATTGTGATTTACCAAGGAATGTTGTAGTCATAGTATCCAATAGTTCGAGTGGTAAGGAATTCAAACCTACTAAGTAATTGTTGTCATAGTGACCAATAATCCCTTAAATTGCGGACACTTCACGTGATGTGGCTGCACAGTTGCAGTTGCGACAGTGTCCGCAACTGCATCTTTCTGCTATTGTGTGGTGATTGTAAATCGCATAAATTCCGTGCAACACCTCAATGTAGTGGGTGCAATGGACACATCGCGCATCGGTCGCATTAGGCTGTGGACTATATAGTGCTCACACAAATTATTTCTCTATCTTTCTTTTTTCTTTATATCAGATTTAGAGGATGTCATTAGTTTATAAATAATTGGAGATCTTTTAAAATGGAGAGTTGATAATGAGATAGTAAGATAGACATGATAATAAATTATAATATTTGATGCTAATAAAAAATAAATTCACACCCAACACCAACAATACACATTGTCGCAGCCACAATGGCAATATCCGTGATCCCATCCGCAATTTATAACTGTGCAGAACTCCGTAAGCAAGTGGTTGATGTGGGAACTTTTCCTCTTGAATATGAGAAAACTTGGTTGAACAAGTTTCTCAATGGGATTATTCATTGCTAAATAACGATATATATTTCGTAATTGTAATATGTTTTGAAAAGCTGTTGTGACATTAAAAAAAGCAGTTAAGATGAACTTTTGAACTCGTTTGATTGTTCCAACTTTGAATGTGTGTATTAATACTGGTTTGTTTCATCACTATTTTCCAGGACCAGCTGTTATCAAGCATGCAGGAGAAGCTTGACAATCTTTGTGAGCAGTTTAACAGTTCTAAAGAGAACACAGTTGCTGCCATCAACAAGTTATCCACCAATGATGGAGAATCGCAATTAGATGAAACATTTGGCTCTGAGCGAATTAAGTTTGTTGATTGCGGTTGTTGGCATTGTGATGAACACTCTTCCTTCTGTAATGAATATATGGTAAGAAACTCATATACTAACTATATTATGGTTATTATATAGCTTTTCACTTGGCGATGGGCAATTATAACTCTGTATCTTCCTAACGTGTCTATTGAAAAACTTAGTGTTATATAGCGGAATTTGAACAAATCACTACTGTTCCACGATACCAATTTAGTACTAAATATTGTCCAATAATAGTAGCGGCATTATAGCACTGTTGTGCAGAGGAATTTGAATAAACTGTTATTTTCTGCTATCCGCAAATGACAAACACCGGAACAACTAGCTCTGAACTTAATCACTCATTGACTTTGTTAGCAGGGTGCCTTGAGTAGAAGAGCCTCCAGTGGAAATGAGGTCCTCCAATATAAGTCTCCCTTCTCTAATGAAGACCAAGAGGAGAGAAGAATGTCTGGCTTGTCGGATTTGGCTTCAAGTGTCACATCTGCTGCTGATATCCAGGTATTATTTTCTTCAGTGTCATCGTTGAATGATATTGGTAATGCTTATTCTGTTACAGTTTATAAGTACATCACAAATCAGGTTATCTGTCTGTTGATACAGGATTCTCGTCATAACTTTTATCAAACTAGATTCTCGTGATTCATTCATCAAATGATTTTGTAGCCTGTTTGCATTCCACGGTCTTGACTTTAATTGGAATCAAGTTTATGAATTAATAATAATTGTGGTTGTTGCATTGACATAGTTAAATGCAATGTCATTATTATATTTTTATGTTGTTAATTTGTTTTACTCTCTTGCGGTGCTTATTTTTCCTGGTTTCCTTGTGTTTTTATTAGTTCTATCATCTGTTAAATATTATCTTTGATATGCTTTTTTTCTTTATTTTTTTATGCTCAGTTTAACAACTTGGCTGTAGAACAAGATGTTTATAATCTTAAGAGGGACTGCGAAGAGAAAGAGTCGACAATAAAGGAGCTGGCCACTCTGCTAAACTCTTCTGAGGTTGCTAATAGCAAGGTAATATCCATATTTTATTCTTTAAAGTTGGAAATTGCAACTTCTTTTTTCCCCTTTCCTAATCCACTTATCATTTTCACTATAATTTAAAACAGAGGGTTTCTGAATTAGAAGACATTATACGGAGGAAGAATACAACAATTTCCAAACTAAAGAAGGATTTGGTTGTTCTGGAACAAAAGGTACATATATACATGGTAGATATAAACAAATGGAATGCACCAGTAGGTAATTTTGGTGCATAAGTTGATTGACTGACTGACTTATTTTTGTTGGTTATGTGCACGGAATTTGAATTACTATTGAAAGTACATTCAATATTTCATTACTTTTAGCATGATTGTCAAACTCTCAGTTTGACTTTTAAATTTTTATGAGTTTACGATTCCAAGTCTCAAAAACGTGTTAACTTGTATATAAACTCTTTTGACTAAACTCTTAAGAGTTCAAGTAAACTTGTATGTTTCTTAATTACAAATTTGAAATGCTTCTTATATTAATGGCCCTTTCAAAATTGACTGCAGGTTATGCAGCTTTCAAGGCTTCGTCGGCCATCCTTCTCTGCAAGTATTCCAAATGAAATTCAGCTGCCACAAATGAGAGATAACCTAATTTATGATATGGACAGCACTACTAGCCCCTCATCTTCTGATTCTGATAGTTCTCCTGTCAACAATGCACAAGATCTTCCTGTTGATGTCATTCTGCCAACCAAGAGTTCTGAATCTACAATTGATCAGATGTCTACGCCAGCGAAAATCTTAAATTCGTCAGGGAGACTCATTGAACGCCGCTCGAAATTTCGATCCGGTAGTCCTCTTAAAGAAATTCCTTCTTATCAGAAATCTAATGCAGCTTCTTCTTCGAGCCAAAAACAATTGTCACCTCGTAAGGACTTAAAAAAGAGTAGAAGACGATCTCTTAGTGGAACTAAGAGTGCGAGTGCAAATAAGAGATGGGTTTAGTAGCGAGTAAGTCAGCTTGAATCACCCTGATTAGCAAATGCATTTTTTTTATCCTGAAATTCAGTTTTAATTAAGGCGACTTCTATGTACATATGCTTATTTGTGTTCATTTCCCCTTGTAGGTTGCTGTGGAATGTAGCAGAGTACAGGTTGCCTTTTGTTCTTACATATTTTGGATTTTCTTAAACTGCGTTATGCTTTGCAATTAGCCAACAGGATCAAATAGTAGCAAACAATAGGTAGTCAATATTCTACAGGTTTATGGTGATACTATTTTAAAAACTTGTTGCATTGTTAAATTACAGATAGTAGCAGCAGGGACTATTTTAAGTTTTAGCCATTAAATATGGTTTTGTAAATTATAGCCAGCTAATGCTGTCTTTGGGATGATATCTTATTTTGATTAGTATCCTTCATAGACTATTTGTCCATTAAGCATAGTCTTTTATTTTGTCAAGTAATTGAAGAAGCAAAACCAAACCAGTGAGACTTCATTTTCATCGTTGCGATGAACTCCGCCGATTTATAACCTCTAATGAACCTCTGCTCATTTCTCACTATAGCTAGCACTCCTTTTTTTTAAATAATTAAAGTGACACTGGTAACTATTTCACAACGATTTGAACTCTGTATCTGTAGGTTACAATGTTAAGCCCTTCTCTTTGAGTTACCTCAAGCTTGGCTCTCCATTTCCTTTGTTCTTTATAGCAAAGAATTTCTTCAACAAATCTTTGAAAATTGACGGTATTTTCAAATATATTATTATTATAAAGTAAATGATTAAAATCAATATTTTTGTAAAGTTAACTTAATTATTTTTTATGTAAAGTATGAAAGAGATTTTATTTTTCGGCAAGCATGAGTTTAGAATTATTTCTTGAGGCATTCAAATTTCAAATTGCTTTCACATCCCTAGTCTTATCTTCTGTTTTGTCGTCATCATCTTCATTATTTTTGTTAGCCTCACTCTGTTTTGGTGGCACTATCTGTTTCACATTGGTGAATTTTAATTTTATGCTCCATTGAAAGGCACTGAGCGCAAGTGGAGTTGGAATCTCCATCAAAATGCGTTTTACAGTGATACTATATAAAAAGTATATTATTTGATAGAATAAAAATAATGGAAAATAATAGTAATTTAAATAATCATTCCCTATTTTCAATAATAATAATAATAATTTACTTGCCTACTACGTATGATGATTGTGAAGTATGACGTTGGTATGATGTTTGTGCTACAAGCTTCAACTTCAACCTGTGTGGGCTGCGCATAATGAAGCTTCCATTGAGTCAGAGTCAGTCCACATATGTACACAAACCGCAACATTTGCTGAATACCCCACACACTTGTTTACTTTACATATTCAACGTCCAAATCATTTCTTCCAAGAAATTCATTTGAAGAGTGAAGACTACACCATTCTTTCCCATAAAATAATACTATATGAACCGTTAGAATTTGGTCAAGTTGTGCACGGATAAGATAAATCTTGTGCTATACGAAATTGTTTCTATTATTGAATCAATAAATGTTATCATATAATGATAAAATTTATTGATCAAATGGTAGAAAATAGATTTTTGTATGATACAAGACTAATTTACTTGTGTAAATTAAATAATACCTTAAAATGCTTCCAAAAGATTTTTTTTTTTTTTTTATATCTTCACCTTTGATCTTAGTACTACTACTTAATTCTTTTTTCTTGGATGGTACTACTACTGCTTACTTGTGGATCCCTATTTGGAAATCTGAAAAATAACCAACAAAACCCTTTTCCTACTTAATGTAATCATCACACATCAATAAATGATTCAAAAAAAGATACACAGTACATCATCAAATAAGGTCATTATATTTTTCCATACACTCAATGATTGAAAAGAATAATTGCGGTAATTCCTGTTTCTATTTTTTTTTTTTTTTTAATTTTTTTTTTTTTATTTTTTTTTTTTTTTTTTTTTATAATTTTTTTCTTCTTAATCTTGTTATCCCTGTTTATTAAAATATCTTCTAAATGATCAACATTCTTAATATCATTCCCTAAAAACAACATTCTTAATTTCATACTATTTTCTTTACATTACTCTTTCCTCATATATTTTAAAAAATCCGAAGAGATTTAAAAATTAGAATGGAGTACAAATTTCCAACCAAACCTTGCTATTAACCATTATATAATCCAGAAACAAAAAATAAAATTAGTGTTGCTTTTAAATCAAACCAGTTAGACGGTATCTAGCAATAGTTATATGAAGTAGTGGGAGTGCGAGGAGGAGTATACTGTTTTTAAACTTCTTTTTGAAAGGGGCTGAGTTAGTTTCACTAATGAGAACGATCTTGGTCAATTATGGTCGGTTGTAGAATTCGAGCTCCAATTAAATGATTAAACTTTGAATCAAATTTACTCAAGTACATTTTATTTCGTCCCATCTCCATTATACGCATGCTCATTAAAACTTTAGTTCAATACTTAAATACAACTATATTTTTTTCTCTAAAACAAAGACTAGTTTTTCAATGCAATACTCTCTCCGTCTCATAATACATGACATATTGGACTCTATTACACAAAACAATGCATAATTTTGAGCTTAAATATTTTGAATAATATATTAGAAAAAAATATAAAAGTTTGCTATTTTGAAAATACTTATCGAGACGAATCTAACGACATCTTATATGATATTATTTATCTTTATATATTAGTAAAAAAATATGGTCAAGTTACGTCAAAATTTCATATTTTCAAATGATTATCTATTGCGGGACGGAGGGAGTAGAAAATACTCCCTCGACCCTTTATATGCAGTAAAATACATAATTAAACTTATATTGATCATGTACGGGTAATGTAAAATTATTTATGTATGCATTCAATCAAATCACACAACAAATGCCATTTTTTTTTTTATGTTTGATTCTTTTTTTTTGTTTTAAATGAATACATATGTTAAAAAGTTTTATAAAAAAAAGTTTTACACTTTAATGTGTAAACAAAATGTTTTCTTCAAACATGATATTGGTACGAAGTTTTCCCCTGCCGCTTACTAATTTTCATCAAAGAACATGTGAGGTACATAAGGTGGGTTCTTTTTTCTAAACCAAATTTTTTTCCCATACATGAGTCAGAAATCAAACTC
>Ga0209282_1000915_pt1 | contig 15384 bp, 8 predicted proteins | sample Mtrugardesep15_FD_187529 | JGI IMG/M metagenome (GOLD analysis project Ga0209282, IMG submission 187529) | Root nodule microbial communities of legume samples collected from California, USA - M. trunc garden sep15 (SPAdes) (version 2) | ecosystem: Host-associated > Plants > Roots > Nodule...
GCTGATTTCTGAGTTACTTGACCTAGAGGTGCCATTATCCTGGCAGACTAAACATAATGGAAGTACCTTATATGACATAATTTGGCAGAACTATATCTGCAAGTACCTTATATGACTGGAGAAAACTTAGATTCTCTAACTATTTTCTGTTGTAAAACATTGCATGTGGTATGAATTTTGTCAATTTGAATTTGAACATTAATTTCTGGAATAAGCCAACATATGTAAACTGATGAATTCTATGCTTGACCACAGTTATTTGTTGGATTATCCTTTGTTTGAGTAAATTCTTGTTATGCTGAAAGTAGTTCAAACTTTTACATTTCATTGCATTTTTTACGTTAATGATTAGTGGTGTCAAATGAAAGAAGTTGGGGAAATTTAGATTTTTGTTTCTAAAATAAATTGGCAGTGAGCTAACAATATATATAGTTTTAATCGCCTAGAACCTTCCGTTTGATTGCATATTGAAGGATTAATTCTATATTTAATTTTTGTTTTTAGAAGTTCAATTTGAAATGTGGATTCCCTGCAGTCAAGGAAATCCGGCAGTCACACAGTTGATCTAAGCCTTTGGAAGCATCCAATTGTCCAAAATACCTTCTTTTCTTGACTAAATGCATTCTAATTTCTTATCATTTCTCCCTCCTCGTCGCCCCTCCTCTTCCTTAACGGAAAGCAACACTGCTGTGCAATACACCGGCCAACATAAAACCATGTCGTCCAACCATAACGAACAACCCTTGCTCTGTGGTATCCGATGTTGTATCGAGATATCTGAGATACAACCTGAACTCTGTACTTAGATGTCATCGTCTTAGTAACATTATTATTAGTCAGGTCCTTTAATTAAGTCTTGATTTAACGTTGTGTAAAATATGTGAACGTGTCAAACAAAAATTCAATGTGACTAGTAATATATGAGTTTAATTTCATATTTGGCCTCTTAATTACATTTATTGTTTTTCACTGATAAAAAAAAAAAGGCTAAAATGCTCTTTTGATCCCTCTACTATATTGTTGGTATCGGATTGGTCCCTTAAATGATAAAAACTCCGTTTAGGTCCTTTAATTTTATTTTTGGTAATCATTTATTCTCTTCCATTAGGTTAAACGTTAACTTGTGTATACGTGTCATCATGTCATTGGCTAAAAACTTAATTTTATTTTCTTCATCTTCTCCACCTCAATTTCTGGAAAAACAACAAGAACAAACTCAATAAGTTCCTTGGTAGTGGAACAAACTTAAACCCTGCAACAATTTTCAAACCCAGAATTTTCAATCCTTCATCTTTTGTTTCCATCATACCAATCCAACCTTCAACCTTTCTTCTTCAATCCAAACCCAACGAATCCATAAACTGAAGTTGCAGATTTCAGAAATTAATCCCCATAAATAACTCATCAACAATTTAATCAACAAAACATGAACATTATTATCACCACCACCATCATCATCAACAACATGAAAGTAACTTAGAAAATATTAAGAACATGAACATTCATCAACAACAATCAACAACAACAACATTATCATCACCACCACCACCATCAAATTTCGTAACATTGTAATCTGCCATTTCTAGATCTGCCATTCGGATCTGCAGTTTCGACACCCCTTCTCACTCTTTTCGCCTTCACGTGAGCATGTGTGAGAGAAGAAAGAACGTAGCAGCGGCGGCGGCGATGGTGGATGAAGAGGAGGAAATAAAAATGAAATAATAATTCAACAGTGGCAATCTAATGCTACAATAGAAAAATAAAAATGACGAAATTGAAACAATAATTCATGATTTTACTGTTTTTGAGGAAATTGATGAATTTTTGTAGGTGATTGCCGTGTGAGAGAGTTTGTTCTTTCTCTTCTTTCCTTTTTTAATGATTTTTCTGTTTTTTTATTGATTTTTCTGGGTTGTTGTTGTTATTGTTTGTTTTTGGGTTGTTGTTATTGCTTGTTGCTGTTTGATTTTTGATGTTGGTGGTGGTGTTGTTCTTCATATTTACCAGAAATGGATGAAGTAGATGAATAATTCAAATGAAGAAGATAAAGGAAATGAATTAAGTTTTCAACCAATGTCAAAATGACACGTGTCTATGAGTTAACAGTTTTTTCACAAACTTGACGGAAGGGACTAAAACATGTAACGGAGAAAGATTTAAAGGACTTAAACGAAGTTTTTATTAGTTAAAAGACCAAACTGATACTAAAAATATAGTTAAGGGATCAAAAGAGTATTTTAGCCAAAAAAATACGTATATTTATCTTAAATTTTACTTTGGCCCCTTATGGTAGTAATGGAGAGAAAATTTGTCTTTTCAAAAGAGATTGAAAATGAATCTTTCTAAACAAAAGATTGGAGCTTCAATTTAGTCAAAGGAGGAGAGGTTTTTTGAATTGCTTCGGCTTTAATGCCATCATCTTCGATGCCTCTATCTAGAACTTAGAAAATTGTCTGCACATACCCCCTAATTCTTAGGACAACAAAACTTACAAACAACAATTATGTGAAGAATCTTACACACCTATGTTATGTGCAGCACAAGGAAAGCAATGCAGGCATATATTTTACCCCTTTGTGCCCCTATGCTGTAAACTAGACATGCAATTCTGTTATAGCAAATATTAAGAAAAGAAATTGATTATTTAACATCTACTATTACAAGGTGTGAGTAACAGAATCCAGGTCTGTGCCTCTTTTGTGTGAATGAACATACACATTTTGCCTCGAGGCAACTTAGTTAAATTTTGATTAAAAAAACATATCAAGTATAATTTTGAGAAACAGCAATGAACTTTGGCCGTTATAATATTTTATAGTTATGCATTTGCTTGCTTTCCTAGTGCTTTCTTTCACTTAATATTTTTGAGATTGTGAAGCTGGCACCTTTGAAAAAAAGTATCAGGGAGATATTATTTTAAAGAGGTGTGTTATATGAACAATCATTTGCATGACAACTTATCGGACAATTATTGATTTACAAAGAAAATTAAATATTGACACGAAAACCAAATCGATTGAGAGAGAAAGTAAAAACATAATGTGAATATGAGATAGAAAATTGTCCCAAAAATTGTCATAAGTTGGTTGTACAAATATCATTTCTCTATTTCAAAATATAAGCCAAGGAAACTTGATAATAAAACACAAGATATAAAATAAAGGTCAAATACATCATAGAGTCCTTTAGGTTCAAACTTGATAATAAAAGTGAACACATTAAGAAATTATGGTTAATCATATTTACAATTGAAAATTATTAACATAGTTGTAGGAATTTAATATTAACATAATTGTAATAATTTTCAAGTTAATTAAAAATATAGAGTAATTTAAACATTTCTTAATAAACTTCTCATGTTAACTCTAACTAATTATTAAATTGGTAAAGTGAAATATCACAGTTGATGGTTATGATTTTGTCCTAGGTTGGCCCATTTTATCCATGGTGTTTTGTTGTTGTGTTTTGTGTGTATGAGATATGCGTGATATGAATTTGGATAGGGGGATAAGGTTGTTTTTTGTTTTTTTGAGGTTAAGTGTTTACCTTTTCTAATTTTAGCAAATCAGTTGAACCATTTTGTGTGGTTTGCAAGTAAATGTATACGAGACACCCTTTTATCTTGTTTCTTTTTGTGTTATTACTATTTTTGGGAGGTTTGTTTTGGAGGAGAAGGGGTTGCTGCCATACTTGAATTTGAATGGGGGAAAGATTTTCTCACATGAACAAGTTGTGCGTCTTGGTTGTATATTTTTTGCATGGTAATATCTTCCTGATGCAGCTCTGGCTTTATGATTATAATTTCTGGTACCAGTTATATAATCCTTGAAGATTTTGCCAGTAGAGAGGAAAGTTAGCATTTCAAAATTTGGTTGTTATCTTTGTAGGATTTGAGAAGCTACATCTTCATAGTATTTTTAATTCTGGAAAGCATATTTTTATGGTTTACTAAGATTCTTTGTTCCTTAAACATGCATGAATCAAGTCAAACATCGGGTATGTCAAGAACCCGCAGTATATTGCGTGGCATGGATGTGAAAAACTGTATATTCATATTCATGGTTGTCCCAATGTGCATCTTTGGAATATATATACATGGACAAAAGATCTCGTACTTTCTGCGTCCATTATGGGAAAAACCACCCAAGCCTTTCAATGTCATCCGTCATTATTATAACGATAATGTGACCATGGTGAATCTTTGCAGACTTCATGGTTGGGGAGTTCGTGAGTACCCAAGGCGTGTTTATGATGCCGTGTTGTTTAGTAATGAGATCGAAATACTCACCTTGCGTTGGAAAGAATTGTACCCCTATGTAGCCGAATTTGTGATCCTAGAGTCAAACTCTACATTTACTGGGTTGCCCAAGCCTCTGGTTTTCAATAGCAATAGGGAGAAATTCAAATTTATTGAGCCCCGATTAACTTATGGGACTATTGGTGGAAGATTTAAGAAAGGAGAAAATCCATTTGTTGAGGAGGCATATCAACGTGTAGCATTGGATCAACTCCTTAAGATTGCAGGTATTACAGATGATGACTTATTGATCATGTCTGATGTTGATGAGATACCAAGTGCTCACACTATTAACCTATTGAGATGGTGCGATGAAATACCTTCAATCTTGCATCTACAACTAAAGAATTATCTCTATTCATTTGAGTTTCGTCTAGATGATAAAAGTTGGAGAGCTTCAGTTCACAGGTATCAATCCGGCAACACAAGATATGCACATTATCGCCAGTCGGATAACATGTTGGCAGATGCTGGTTGGCATTGTAGCTTTTGTTTTCGTCGAATCAGTGATTTCATTTTTAAGATGAAAGCTTACAGCCATTATGACAGAGTGAGGTTCTCTCATTATTTAAATCCTGATAGAATTCAGAAAGTAATATGCGAAGGGTCTGATCTATTTGATATGATACCTGAGGAGTACACTTTCAGGGAGATCATTGGTAAAATGGGTCCAATACCCCATTCATATTCTGCAGTCCACCTTCCTGCTTTCCTTCTGGAAAATGCAGAGAAGTATAAATTTCTCTTACCTGGAAATTGCATGAGAGAGAGATGATGTGGGAAAATCATGTAAGGATGTACATAAAAACAAGATTTTTTTTATTTTTTTTAACTCCTTTTTGTCTTATTTACAAGAGATATTAAGGTGTTTTTTTCTTCCTAAATATAAGAAACATAATAGGCTTTTGAAGTGTATTATTTATTTAAACTCCATGTATACCCCTATTTTGATGCGAGTCTTTTTTACCAAGAACTTGTCTTTTCTAAGAAAATGATTTCATTTAATGAATTTTAAGGTTTGTAAAAAAGAAATTAATGAATTTTAAGGGTGTTTTTTTTACCCCCATTAACCTTTTTGCTATTGGCCCAATGACTAACACACACTCAATTAAATATACACGAGAAGGGAGAATGTGGTGACCCGAGTTCGAACCCGAGATTTCACGTATATTGTATCCACAAATTATAAAAGAATCATTTTATTTTCATTATAAAAAAGAAGATATAACCGCATAACCAGTTTCATAACCAACAGAGGTTGACATTATATGATTAGACCTTCTACTCATAAAATCTATGACTTGAGTTCATGTCTGAAATTTCTCTTTTAGTAGGCTATTTGTAAATTCTATTGTAAATAAATCATTGTTGTGATTGATGTTTCTCATTGACCTTTGCATGACGTGCCTTTTCTAATCTAAACGTTTTGTTATGAAACAAAAAATTGACTTAACTTTCGTCTTAGAATGGCATTTTCACAAAGGAGCTTCTTGCTACTAATGCACCCAAAACAATAAAATAAACGAAGATAGAAAAAATCTCCTAGACAATTCAATAATCAATACCATTTAGGAATTAACCTGCCAATACAACACTATATGGAGATCTATGTTATTTTAGTGTACATAATTCAGAACCCCTCACCTAATTGCAAATCTTTACACGGTACACAAAAAGTTAAAGTGGCAAATAAATATTGATACTGTCAGAATCTTGGGTTCCTAACAGATACTCTTTACCTTGATTCAATGGCATAAGTTTCAGAGCCTCTTAAAAATGATCTACGCCACCAAATTTGAAATGCTTTGCTTAGATTAGGACATTCAGTGCCATGCCTTGAGAAGTGGTGAAACCATTCCATGAACAAAGTGTGTTGTTGCTTTAAAGGCAAAGTGAGAAGTGTCTGACCCATAGCCTCTTGCAAAACCTTTATATCAAGCCCTTTTCTGCATCTCTGCAGCCAGCCAAAGTCTAACAACATAGGTGAAAACCATGCTTGGAGAAGCCCTGATCTAGCTTCCAACCGGCATTGCAATTTTCTCGTGGCCATGGCAACAAACAGAACCGCTGAAACTCTACTGAGTTCATATCTAACCATAGGGGATGCATTATCGTGCATTTTAAGAAGTTGGTGCTGATCAGACCATATATCCACAAAATCCTCTGCTACTTGTCCATCAAGCATGATTTCCAACAACCAGTTGATATTATCAACCTGTCTTGAGATGTGTTCGATCATCGGTTTATTCGTATCTTTTTTTGTCAACCTTTCAGGATTGACGGTGTCGGATGCCTCCTCAAAGAGGCTGATCAGTGAGTCAATACACAAGTGGCAAACAGAATAGAGATCGTCTTTGCTTAGGTCAAGATGGTTCTTCTCATAAACCGAGCTTTTACAGAGAAGACCCTTAACTAGTGATTTCAATTCATTTCTTGCATTAGCATTGACACAAGTGGTGATAGACCAAACGAGATGTCGAGTTACATTCGGCTGGGAATCTTCTGGGTCGTGCAAGTAAAGCCTTCCTAGAATGTCCCTCGTAGTTTCATCATCAAACTTAAATCTTGTAAATAAGTTTCTTAATTTCTCTTCTTCCTCTTCTGTCCAAGGAACAGCCTCAAGGTATTGTAAACAGGACAAAACACCCTTTGTGAACATAATGCCTGCAGACACCTAGTGACACAAAAACAGACAACCATGTAAGAAAAAAACAATTGATCCAGCAAAAACATTATCAACTATCAACAACAAATTCAATTGCATTTTTTGTTTTGTTTTGTAGCTGTCTTCCTCCATGTCTCACTGTCTCTCCATACTTCCTTCAAGGTAATAAAAATTTCCCATTTAATTTCATGCCAATCCACATTGATTCAAATAAAATATTTCATTCCTCAAATGAAAAAACTTGCCAACAAAATATTAAATCAATGCATTGACAAACAAGGTAAAAAAAACAATCAACTAAAAACAGTTTTTTTTTTCTTTCTACTATTGCATATGTGCATATAAAGCAAATATTGATTATAATCTTCACTAATGACATGCATTCAATTGCATTACATTAAATTGATGCATTAATATATAGGTTAAAGGAAAAGGAGACATAATCATGAAAATTTATTATTTGAATAGAAATGGAAGGAAAATAGTAACCTCCAAAACATCAATGGATCTATAAACACCAATATTGAGAAGTCTTTTAGCAACATCATCTTCAAACATAAGCTCGATAGTTTCTCTAAAAACACCCAAATTATCAACTTCAGGAACTTCAATTCTACACATTTTGTTAACACCACTCGAAGAATTACCCTTTCTATAATCCGCAATTAACCCCGCAAAAACCTCCGAATTAGCGCATAAAATTGCTGAATTAAGCTCTAAAACAATACAACCACCGTTCTTCCCTCTCAAACTCATCCTCACATCAAATCCATCTCCGACGGCGGAGTTCAACGGCGGCGGTGGAATTGGAGCTGTAATAGGTGCACGGAAGCTACGAGATCTTGACGGAGGTGAATTGAGAACTGGAGAAGCGTTGTTATCGGGAACGACGGCGGCGTCTTCGATGGGAGAGACTCTTCCCGGAGATAAGATCCGGCGAGGGTCGATCCGAGCAATGCGGGTGGTGGATTTGGAGCTTTGAGGGGAGTTGGGTATGGAGGAGGAGGAGGAGAAAGTGGTGGGCTTGGATAGGGGATTGGGCTTACGGGGTTTGATGGGTGGGTTATCTGGGCTTGAAGGTGGAACGGCGAAAGAGCAACACCATGTTCGGTGTCGGCGTCGATGATATGAAGAAGAATCCATTTTCTCTCTCTAACTAACTAACTGATTCTCTCTTAAGGAGGAGAATCAATTTCTGTTTGTAAAAGTGATTATTGTTGGAATTGGAGGCGATTTAATTTATTGGGAAGAGTGTGGTTTTGGGTGAAGAAAACGAGGTAAAGTAGTGATAAGTGCTTTTTCTGCTTGCTTATTACTTTGAGACAGTTTGCCATTTGCGTTTGTACTGGATTTGGATGCTTTTTTGTTCTTCTTGTTAATAGTCTTTTGTTTATGTTGATATATTAACCGTTTGAAGCTATGTAAAGAATGACATGTCATAGTAATGTGTTAAAATGATAACTATTGTTTTTTTATCAAACATCAAGTGATAATGTTGATATTGTTAAGTTGGATATTTTTAAATTTGACGTGAGACTTTTGCATTTGCAAGAGTAAATTTATAGGAATGTTTTTTTTTTTTGAAGAAGTTGAAATGATATATATTCACAAAAAACACAACGTCACTTTAGCATAAGGAGTGCTAAAGAAGCGAATCAGAAAACAAAGTATTTGTCAAAGTACAAAAGCAGGCATTAGTCGATACCCAACCAAAATAACGGGTTCAACCGTCATTGCTGACAACCATACACAAAAACGGCATTATTAACACGCAACCACCAATAAATGTTTGTCGGTAGTTTATGATAAATAAATGTTGTTGTCCTCACATAATACCTTATCAATTCCTTTTCTATCGGGATTTAGAGTTTTTTTACACTTCCTAAAACATTTTTTTTATCATATCTTTAATTATTGAAGAACGTTAATGAATGCCTTAAGATCTTGATTAAACAACCAAAAAAAATAAGTTTGTATAAAGAAAATGGTGTAATTATTATTTGATCAAAAGTAACGATTTATATTTTTAAAATAAATTTTTTATTTATGAATTCTTCAACCAATAGTTTACACTTGTTAGTAGAGATGTGAATAGGCTAAATCGACTTACATGGGTCTCCAACCTAACCTATAATATACCAAACTTTTTCCTTAAATAGAGAAGGTTTAAACTTTTTTTTTTACAAAAGCAAAACGATATTCATTCATTCAAATCGATAGAATACATCAGATACAATAACATCATCAATATCGCTAAAAACGTAAAGGATGAAACTGCAAACAAACTCACAGCATCCAAGTTAATAGCATACAACGGCAAAATGCCTACAAATAATATGATCAAATCAAAATCACCATAATACCCATGCTTCAGGATCTGCAACGTTGACGTCCAAATCATTGATTGAATATGTAATTGATTGACTGAAGTTGATATTTCAATAGGAACAAACAAACACCGCAACACGACGCGAAATCAAACAACGCCGCACAAGACGACGAACAACACAACGTCGCACTCAAACGACGAAATCACACAAAAAAAGGAAAAATCACTTATGTGAAAATCACTTATTTGATTGAAAGAAAGGGAAAAAGGATGCAGAGGGGTGATTTTAGGTCAAAAAATGACCTAAAATCACCCCTCCTCAATAAATGAAAGAGAAAGAAAACCTAGAGAGAATGTGGAGTTTCTCTCACTAAAAACACTAGGGTTGTAGCCAAATAAACCATGTCACAAGCCATAAAATATCTCTTACCCTATCAACTTACTTAGATCACGTTACTAAATAAAACAATATTTTCTACACTTGTTAATACTTTAATTACACAAACTCAAAACAAACAAAAAAATACATACTTATTTTCTTTATCTAGTACACGGGGACTGGTTAACATTTTTCAAAATTACATACTAGTAGTATGCACTAATACCTCCCCTAAAAAAAATAAGTAGTAATACGAGAGTGTCTATTCAATTCTTTTATGAGCAAAGACACATTTATGCCACTGAAAATAAGTAAATAAATAATATAAAAAAATTCAACAAACTTGTGTTTTGTTATGGCATACTCTTATAAGTTTAACTAAACTAAATTATTATTAATTATCATCAGCCAGCAAAACACAAGTTTATCAATTATCATCACTCATCCGTTGCCAGTTGACTTATCAATTCTATTAGTTATTTCTAACTAAACTAAGTTGCCCACTTGATAGGAGTGAGTGGCATCCCAATTTATATTGTTGAAATTATAACAAGGTGTTGACTAATAAATTGAAGTATGCGTACAAAAATTAAATTAAAATTCCAATTGGGTAAACATCTCTCTCACTCACACGAACATACCATGAATATAGCACACTGTTTGAGCATTTTTCAATTCTCACCTTGCTTGTTGGCGAGGGAAGGCATTGCCACATTCTTTAGTGTCTTCTTTTCTTTCCCATCCCTTGCTTCAGGCATAATTTAAACACGATTTGGGGAATGCCTTATTTTTTAAGCGTTAAGGCACTTAAATAAAAGATAAATTAATGAAGCATTTCATTGGCATGATATTGATACCATGAGTGACCGGCTGGCACCACTTTTTTTATTTTATTATTATTTATATTAAATATTAATTTGTATGCATCACTAATCCAAGAGTACCACTACCAAAAAAAATAATCCAAGAGTACTTGTATGGGATGGTAAATGATACTTTAATTTCCAATTTAACCAAATGTGTGGATTCAAATCTAGTTCTGAAAATGTACCATTAAAATTATGTAACGCATGAAGCTAATGGTGTAACTCTATAGTTTTTTTTGTTAACAATATAATGAACAAGCAGGAAAAGAAAAGAAAAAGAAAACAAGCCAATACTAGCAAATTGCTTCCTAAAATAGAAAGTTCCTATGACGGGAAGAAGAATGTCAAGTCCCGGAGATGGAGAATTATGAAGAAGAAAACCATTATCAGAAGTAGTTTTGAGATGTTTTAAAAACTAACCTAATAAATTAACATTATAATATTATTTGATTAGATGCATATGTAAAAAAATATTACTACCAGGAAGATATGAGGGGAGTAGATGGTCGGATGGAGGAGATGACTCTGAAGAGGGAAGATAAAAAGAGAAGAGAAATTTTTTTTAAAAAAAAAAATATATTTAGTCATCACCAACATCAACGGTCTTTAATGCATCTACAATATTAGAACTAAAATTTGGTTCTTCAATCATTTCTTTTGGATTCATGGATGCCAGATAGAATGTAAGAACCATAACTCATTTTTATTCCAATACAAGAACCATATTTATAGGGTCCCACAATTTGACAAAATAGCAATAATTAATAATACATAATGTTATATTTTTTTAAGAAATACATATTGTGATATAAAATGACCATGATTAAATTTATAACACATTTTCTAAAAGATGCATAAATTTTAATTGTTGAATAGTAATATTTTAATAAGAAAATCTCTTGTAATTTTTTCCCTCCGGAGTCCTCCTGACACCACAACGACTTCTCTTCATTTCATATATGTAGTTTTTCTCCTCCATTTTGTAATTTTTTTCCTTTATTTTCTCTCTTCCTCTTCTACTTTTCCTGACACAAAACCAGCTAGAACGTGTTCCTCTAAGGGAACTGTTCTCCAACTTGGCTTCCAGGTCACTCTCCTTCAATGGAGTAAAAAGTAACAACATGTTTTTGCATTTTATAAACAGTATGGAACATAGCGATAAAGATGCTCTTAGTAATAAGTCATCAATACCAAATGTATTTGCATTAGAAATGACACATTTCTTGTAAGCGAAGCTAATGACTTTGTAGGTACAAATGATTAAACACAACTTATGGTGAAAATTTTAATTCACATATTTGCAATAACTAAATATATATTTAAATCTATCAGATATAAATTATTGACAATTTCTTTAAGATAGTTAGATACTTAGGTCACAAGTAGATATTTCCCTAAATTAGAATTGTTTCGCTCATGAATTGCTAGTATCAATTTTTAACAACATCTATGAAGAAAAAAAATCAGCAATTAACACAATTTAAAACTCATTTACAGTCAATCTAACTTCAGGAACCAAATATTTGGATGTGATTAATGTTTAAATCCGTGTAGTTAAACTTTTGAAAATTATGATTAACCACGTCCAAATTCGTAGTTAATGAAGTTATGTTGGTTGTTAATGGATTTTGACACCTGGTATGTTTGATGTAATTAACCATCTATTTAAATTGCTAACCACTTGAAAAGTTGTAGTGAGAGAAGTCTAAATTGGTTGTTCAAAAATCATTTCTCATTCATCATTACAAATTTATATTTATTATTCAAGCGAGCTCAACATTTGATTACTATTTTGGCTTTAATTCTCCGGTTCATCAATACCTTGGATAAAATTGGTCATGATTAATCCATAATTTGGTCAAGAGTTGAATAAAGTCTTGCTGAACATTGTTTCAGTTAGGATTGAACTCATAAATTATCCAAACAGTTAGCTTAATTGCATTAACCACTTGAGCCCGCTAAATCTTTGATTATATTGAAGATTTTCACTTCATTAAATTCAGCTGTCCTAATGTGAAGAAGGGATAGAGAAAGTGAGGCAAGTTCCTAGAATCACAATCAAGGCAACAATGGTAAAGAATCGTATAAAAAATTTGATATTCAATTCTTCAGCTTTCACATGGAGAAAGGAGAATAAGAATGATGAGAGCGGTTAGATACAGTTTTATAACACTAAGGATATTGTTCTCTCATCAGTATGTAAGATTTTACATACACTGGCTGGAAGAATTATTCTATTGCCAAGCAAGCACAAACCAGTTTTTTCTTCAACCTGTATGCTGCAGAGGTAGGGTTAGGCCTAATAGGACAGCAATATACCATACAAAGTCCATATGCAATTTGAAGCCCTAGGCCGAATGCTGCAGAAAAGGTTTGATTTAGTTTTGCTTATGTTTCTTGCCACCGGCCAGAATACGCTGGATTTGTAGTCCTCTGCTGAATGCTTGGTTGAATAGCAGCCTAGTTTGGAATTCTGAAACAAATGGGAACCATGCCAATATGGCCACTGGCATGAATATAACCACTGCCATCAGGTATTCGTAGCCCCTAGCTAAAGCTTTAACTGACCCCCACATTCCAATGCCCTTCACGATTGGCCTGCATGCTTGTGCTATCTGTACAATAAAACACCGCGCCGGTCATAAAGAAGTGATTTTACATTCACCAGGGAACTTATTTAATTGCATGAATGAAAAGAGACTTTAAAGTTAATCAAGAGAAATGATTAATTAGCAATTTCTATGAGGGCCAAAAATATGATCAAGCCTGAATGTAGTTTATTGGCGGCTGCTACTAAACAAGTGCCAAGAGAAATTCATGGAAGGACTAACTTAGGTCAAATTGTGTTGGACACAAACAAGTGCATATTTGGATGGATCCAATGAGACATATCCAGCAAACAAAAGGTGGTGGCTAATAAACAAGTACCATTATAATTGCCCATGCTGTTGGCAAAAAGGCAAGGAGACTAGCAAAGATGTCTCCAACAGTGAGGCTAAGCAAAGTAAACATCAAGGCCAGGGCAACAACGGCTCCAATAAACAGAAACAATTTGAGAAGACGGAACATCAACTGGAAATCAGCGCTGAACTTCTTTCTACCCATGGACACAATCTGCAGTTTCAGATGCCACCGATTAATTAATAAAATTATCATCAAGCATATGCAGAAAAATATGCTTTTGTTCAGAATGAACGTTTTTATCCCCGAATACTAACCTTCAAGATAACCATGACAGCTACTATTACTATCCAAGACAGAGCATAAACCTGAAGAGAAAACACATGTCAGCAAACTTGGGGGTGGGGTGGGGGATGGTGGTGGTGTGTGACATGACAACACTAAATAAAATTAAGTCAGTGTGCATAATTACCAAGATGCTCTTGTCACCTCTGGCGACATTGAGATGATACACAATCCCATACTGGTAGATAAAGAAACGTAAGGAAAGAAGAATCTCACAAATCCGCCCCACAAAGCCAGTGTGCTGCAAATGCTCCTGTTCCTCAGCCCACCATGACTCCCAACTCTTCGTTGAAGGAACACCAATACCACCTCGATTACTAATCCATTTATTCCAATCATCCCAGTCCTCAACTATCTTCTGCCACTCAAATCCTGATGGATTGAAAAGGAAAGGAGCAAACAACCAAGAACAAACCATAAACCACATTGACCATGAGAGAAGAGCGTATGTTGCGGAGTCAGGTGTTGCTGCTCCATAAATCTTATAGCAAATAAGCAACATTGTGAGCTCAATCCCTTTGACGAAGTGACTCCTAGAGTACAGTCTGTAATTGTCTGCAAACTTTTCATGGCGAACAACAAATCCACGTCCAGTTGCTCTGTATTTTGCCCCTCCATGCAGGAGAGTGCGTCCAAAATAGTGTATTTTCGTTCCAAGCGAGAAAGTGAAGAAAACAGGTGCGAGTTGCAACTGCATTATTATTAAGTCACCTATAGCAGTGCTGAACCCTCTCTCCAGTCCAATTTCCATGAACATGGGCAAAGTCATTAGAAGTCCTATTTGGACTAGTGATTGTGAAGCTATTGCCGCCTTTAATGTATCGTCTCCCTTTCTCCTGGCAAACTTGACTATTGCAGCCTCAAATCCACTTAATGACAGGTACAGCTTGCCATATAGGAAAGCATAAGTCGTAAAGACCACAATCTGTGAATCAGAAAAAGAAAGATTTATTGCCATATGCAGAATTAGCCTATCATAAATGAAAAACACAAATTCAAATAGGTTACATTTTATAGTTTCCCAAAAGAAATTAGCAGCTCTCTATGTAACAACACTCAGTCACGTAAGTTTTGTGTGGGTTGAGTATATATGGTTTAATGTTCAAGACTTCAAGCAATAAGATATTGATTTCCAGATCCATTACTCATATTGGGATTGATTTTATTCTTTTAAGGATCTGTTAGTCTCATTCTAATAACAAAGTTTTGAGCAATAATGATAATTATACGAATTGTGTTTCTTAGAATTTGGGTTGAGCCTAACTCAGCCTTATAAAACCGGCTTATAATGTGAGAACTACCCGCCGCTTATAAACATATTTCCAGGCCTTATCTTGTCAAATATGGGACCTCTCAACACACACTCTCACGCCCAGGATTGGAAATCTGGAGCGTGACCTGAGTGGCCCAAAGGATCTTGATAAGATTTGATACCAACTTAGAATTTGGATTGAGCCTAACACAATTCTACAAAACTGGTTTGTAAGGTGAGAGCTGCCCACCACTTAAAGGCATATTTTCAGGTCTTATCTCATCCAATGTGGGAATCTTAACAATATTCTATAAAAACAGTAAGTATTCTTTTGCTTTATCCTAAATGCA
>Ga0209282_1000916_pt1 | contig 15374 bp, 10 predicted proteins | sample Mtrugardesep15_FD_187529 | JGI IMG/M metagenome (GOLD analysis project Ga0209282, IMG submission 187529) | Root nodule microbial communities of legume samples collected from California, USA - M. trunc garden sep15 (SPAdes) (version 2) | ecosystem: Host-associated > Plants > Roots > Nodule...
AAAAAAAAAAACAAAGTCTGTGGCATTTAGTATGTTTATGTGACATTTTATTTTTCCTTGACAAGATAATGTGACATATGATGAGTCATTATTTTTAATTCTTTTTTATAAAAAACTTCAAACAATATGAACTTTAAACATGACTTGTATCGTCATTTTTTATCCATTGAAAAACACATAAATCACGACCGATAAATTTTAGACAACATCACTCCATCTTGTCACTATTATAATAAGTTCTGTTTCTTTTGGTTACATTGCATTTTTGGTCCGTTAACTATTTAGGTAGTATCGGTTTGGTTCCCTAACTAAAATTTGATTTATTTTGGTCCCTTAAATCTCTTTGTTACACATTTTGATCCTTTACGTTAGTTTTAATTCAAAAACGTTATGTTTTTTTCATTTTCTTCTCATCTTTTTCATCTTCATATCATCTCCATCAACATTCAACAACAAGAATCCCAGAAAAATTCCAGAAGAAAATGAAGAAAACCTAACTCAGAAATAGTTAAGAGACCAAAAAGATAATTTATCCTTCTTTTTTAAATCTTGATCACTATTACAAAAATATACTACTTTCTTTTTTAAGGAATTTTTTAACTACGTTTAACCCATTTAATGTTATTATTTTTAATATACCTTTTCTTTAGTTAAAAAACATTTAACGCAGTTGAACAAGGCTTTTATTTTAAAAAAAAAATTAGTAAATTTGAGCAAATTGTACTTGACCAAATTTTTTAATCACAACAAAATATAATAACATTGTTCTTCAAAATATATTAGTTAATTTTTTTCCTTATAATAGTGATTAGAGACTAGAGAGTGAGTTTATATGTGTATATGTGAGTTGATAATAAATTACATAATATATGTAGTGTTGAATTTTAAATTCTAGAATTTTTAGCCACTAGCCTATTTAACCTAAAAAAAAGTGAGTACATATAATTTTTTTTTTGGTAATAAGTGTGAGTATATATAATTATATTTTGAGGGACAATGATAAATTTGTTTACTCCATAATTTGTAGTGACTAACATAGAAATATTAACGGTGCTATGCTAGGTTATTTACTTTTCACCGCCAACCCAAATCAAAACATGTTTCTGAAAAATTCTGAATGGAGTTCGAAGGCGAAGATGGTTCCAAATTCCCTTTACAAAACAGCGACAAAACACTTTTCGGACGAGGTTGCGGTTTTGAAACCAACGACCACACTGTTTCTCGTCGTCACGTTTCTTTCCAACTCAACAACGAGTCCGATTCAGAGTCTCCTAAGGTTTCATTTCAAGTCGTTGGAAGAAACCCTATCTGGGTTTTGAAGAACAATGATGAAACGCTCAAGATTTTCAAGAAATTCGAAATGGGTCACTTGGAACTCGGTGACCGTTTTTGCTTGTCTGCGAAAACACCCTTTTGGTTCAATTTGAACAAGAGTGAAGATTCTGAGAGTGATATTGAATTTGATCAACTTGATATTTCACAAATTGATCCTGTTAAAGGTAATAACTTTGACCCTTTTTTATGGAAATAATTTTAGTTTTATTTTTCAGTTTTGTTGCTTTGCTGAGTGATGATGATGTTTTTGTAGTTGTAACAAAATCAATAATTTGGAAAAGCAAGTTTTTTTAGCTGAAAAAATAAAATTAATGTCTTAGTTGATGATTGCATTCATGTCAATGACATTTCCTAAACAGGATTTGCAATATAGATGTAGTAAATTATTCAAAATGTAGAGTTTGTTTTGTATATAATATAAGTTTCAAGTTTTAGGTATATTTGTATAGCCTTTTAAGGATAGTATAATTCTAAGGGTCTTTTTTGGATTAATCTGTGTAAGTATATCCATCGTTATAAACATTCAAGACATTTCCATGAGTTGTTTTTAACTTATTTCAATAAGCTCTCCAGGATAGCTTGTGAAAATAGCTTACAGTTTATTTGAAATTAGTTGACTGATTTTTATCTTTTGTTATATAAAATAGCTTATATATAAGCACTTATATGGTGAGTATGTATGCTATAAGTGCTTAATTAAATTGTTTATCCAAACATGGCCTAAATCTAATTCAACCATGAGTACTATAGTTTATGATTTAAAGTTTATTTTTGTGTTAATTTGGTTATGATGGCTTAATAGCCTTTTAAGGACATGAATACTTTAAATTCATACTCAATATAAGGTAAGGTGTTTCCTTCCTCTATAATATTAGCCTCCTGCTTTCCTGTTTAGTTGGTTACAAATTCCAATATTATTATGTATCGGATCAAATTTTGTCTCTCTTTCAATTTGTTGTTTCTTGGTGTTTCATTCCATTTGTGAATTTGGTTGCTTGGACTTACAGTTAAGAAGTATCAACTAGAATACTAACTATAATGGGATTGTTCTTCGTACAAATTTTTGTTGTCTTTCGAACTTGAGTGTGGGTAAAAAATGTTGAACTTTTCTGGGGTTAGAAATGGAAATGAAATGGTTACTGGTTTGTTTTGTACCTCACGAAAAAGCCAGTTTTTCCTTGAGAAAGAGATTTTCAAGTTGAGGACTCTTCAACTTTGCTGAATTCATGTCAACAATGGTACTCTAAAAGAGCAATTTTAGTAATGTACATCATTTAAAATATAATTTTTGTTTGTTTGTGATGAATATATTCAATTATATCTTGTAAGTGCCTGTGGCTGTGTAACCTTCTAAGGGTAGTATAATTCAATTCTGTTTAGCATTGTTCACTTGATGGTTAGTTTTTTTTTTTTTTTTTACCATTTACGCATGAATTTGTTTTTTGAATTCACAGTGATAGCTTTTAGGATACTTTTGATGAAACAGTAATTTTGAAAATGCAGAGTTTGGTTTTCTTGTTATGAGGCATGAGTTTGACCAGTACCCAAAGGGCATGATCCGGAATGTGGAGAATTGGGACTGGTTCCTCGAGGAGCCTAGCAAAGAAAGTGAGGATGAGGATGATTTTGAGAAGAAAAGGAAAATGAAGGGTAAGCGGAAAGTATTTAGAGACAACGAGGATGACGAATGGACTGGTGATAGTGAAGATGATAAGGACCTTGTTGCTAAGGTTGGGAAAGGTAAGAAACCTAGGTACTCCTCCACAAGGTCTAAAGACAATAGAGGACCTAACAGAGATATCAAAGCTAGTAGTAATTCTAAAAGAAAGAAAGCAGCTAGTGTGGATGAAAATGATGAAGATGATGACGATGATGATGATGAGACGCTAGGAGGCTTCATTGTTACTGATGAAGATGAGGATGAGGAACAAAACAATGACGACGACGACGATGATGATGAGGAGGAGGAGGAGGAGGAGGAGTTTGAAGAGGAAGAAGATGACGATGATGCTGTGGCAGAGTAAAATCAAGTGGACACAAGTGTTGTGGCTTTGTGATGTTAATATGTAATGACACAAGTAGTTTTCACTTTATCATGATAACATCAATTTGATTGTTTTTTTGTTGATATTTGAATGAAGTGTTGTATGTCTAGGACTATGTTCAATGTATGAAATTGGTTATGTTTTAGTTTAATGAAAAAATAGAGAATGGTCTCATAACTGATAATTTTGAAAAGAATTATCAATCTGATCTCATAACTGATAATTGGTACTCCCTGTCACTTTTTATAGGCATTATTTGTAGTTTCACATATATTAGTAACTAACGGTAGGTAAGTGAGGAGGCATGGTTCGAACCCGCACCCTTGCAATCGGTTGTCCTTGTGCATGTAATTTTGGATGGACTCCTCCACGCATGTGTGAGTTTTCAAGTGATATTGACATTTCATCTATCTATGAAAGATAATTTGAGATTTGTTTTTGGTAGATAGATGAAATGACAATATGCTTGAATACTCACACATACGTGGAGGAGTCGGAGTTTGAATTCTGTAATGATGTTTAGTCAAACAATTTTGACATTTTTGTTAGTTAAGTTAGAGTTTGTGGACGATAATTTGAGATAATTAAATAGGACAAAAGTGATAAAAGAAGATACTTATCTTTGGAATAAAAAAAATGCACATTATAGAATGTGTGATTTTGGTTTCTTGTTAATTTTGGGTGGACTTGGTCCTTTTGAAATCCCAATAGTAAAATTATTAGAATCGAATGTTATTTTTTCGTCAATTTTTTTTCCATAATTTTTCCAAAAAAATCATCCATTTTTCCTTTTCGAGTTTGACAACAAAAAAAGATGTTCTACAAGGCTTGTAGCATAATATTTACATATATAAGTAATAAGTCATCCAACAATTGCAACCACAAATTCACAATGACTAAATTAGTAGTAATGAAACCCTTTGAATTTTAATATTTGTACAAAGGGGACAAAATATATATAATATGAATGGACTATATACTATACTGAATGGATAATTAATAATCAATATTAGAATATAAAATGATCATGGACTGTAGAAGGAAGGACCACATTTGCATTTCCAGCTTTCAGGCTCATAATTTGCATAATCAAGACCCAAATGACTTCTCTTACTGCTTTCAGTACTTGGAACTTGAATGGCTTCACATGGATTGCATCCATAACACTTGTGCTCACAGCTTGGTGGACTTGACCCTATCTTGTTGCTACTTATCCCAATATCTCTATCATCATATACTTCTTTCATTTTCTCTGACTTAATACTTTCTCTTACCATATTATAAGTATAACCCTTCATTTAAAAGACAAGTATTTATATGTTAATTAGGATATATAATACAATGCATCAAAATTTACATAATGTTAGAAGACACACCTTTGACTCTATGGTTTGAAGTGGTGCTGGTGCCTCTGCTGGTCCTAATCATATATACAAATGAAGCATATATAAGTTGTTAAACTTAAATAATAGTATACTTAAAAATACTAATGATTAAGTTCTAAGGTCAAATTATAAATTGCAAGAGATAAAAATTACTATATAAAATCTTATATCTATAAAAATGGTGTGCTATGCCTATGGTTAACTAATTACCTGGATGGGACATTGCATCAGTTGAAGGAAAAGCCCTTTTAGCCACAGAGACATAACTTAGTAACTGCAGAGCTAAAATGAAACAGAAAAATCTTCCTTTCATTTTAAGCACAAATGATGAATCAAATGATGAATGTGATGATGATGTTTATAATCTTTTCTTCACAATTACAAGATGCAATGCAACTCAAGGTGTGATGATTATTGCTGAATTTTGTAGAGTATATATATATAAGAAGAAGGGAGTGAAAAGGCTATAACAAATCCCAAAAAGATGACTGTGTAAGATTTTGCTTTACAAACACACAAGTGATTCTGGTAGTTTTCTTGTTACACAGTCATCAACAACTTGAACAAGTTTCACCTTCATTTGACAACTCCTAAGACTATAAGACTAGTCTGTTTTCTCCACTACCTATAATATAACATTGGATTTCTTGCTTACCTTTCAATACAAGCCAAACCTATTTCTCTCTCAAATCAATCTAAAAGGGTGCTGCTATATTTGGTTCTCTATTTGTTCAGAATAACAGCACCCATTTTCAGTCTATATACACCTATAATTATCTTATACTATATGTTATTTAAAATAAATAATAATATTTTTGACACCTAGACTGCATAATAGCCTTTGTCTTTTAGTTACTGTCTTACTGATATATGCTGTCATTATTACCATATACAGAAGAAAGAAATCAAATCAATGGTATGGCACACAGTTACAGTAGTGTCAGTTTTGTGAATTGGAAAATATATAAAGAGCATCACCTTCTGATAACTGATATTGTATTTAATGAGTTTGTTATTAGTGGATTAAATGTTGTTGTACTATTAGCCCTAGGGTCAATTTTTCTATGAGTTGGTTGTTGGGGAACAGATAAGTCATAAGTCCTCTTTACCAATATCTAATTTGGGCCATTCATTTTTATATTGCATTTAATTTGTGTGTCCATGATATTCTCATATTCAATGAATAGCAGATTTTAGTTACGTTAGTATTTATTATGGTACATGTTTGGAGTGTTTTACACTGCTTCTTTTGAAAGTGACAAGAAATAAATATACTATAGGAAGAAATTTGGAACTTGTGTATATATTTTAACTTAAAATTGGTATGATATGAATTTGGGTTTAGGCTTAGTACAAATATAAATTTGGATCTTGTATATGTATTTTAACTTTAATTTCTTAACTATTATTTGAAATCTGTTTGTTAATTAGGCAATTTGAAGACCTTAATTTTCATCTCATAAGCACTGAAACAGTTTTTACAGAACTTACTCTCATCTCATGCACTTCCAACTTATTTGGATAAGTCACCCGGGTCCTCTAATGAACTTTGGAAACATCTTTTCTTAAAAAAAACTTTGGAAACATCTTTTGAACATTTCTTTTGAACATGTGAGCCGGATCGGGATCCCACGCAATTACCTGCGGTTTTCAATCTCGATCTTAGATCTATTATCCAACGATTTCGATTATGAAGCGAGGATTTTTAAAATTTCACACGGTTTAAGATTTTGGTTGTTTATTTTAGATCGGACCGTCCAGATCAAGTGAAATCCAGATCCTTGGTAAGCCTAATAGTGTGGCACATTAAAACATGGGAAATAAAACAATCCAAAACAATGCAGCATAAGAGTTCGATTTTTATACACATGTCGAAAAATCAAAATCAATTATAAGTGTGATTTAAAAAATAGTTATAAACAAACACAAACATTTTTAATGATCCAACAATTATAATTTATGAACGATGCAAAAAAAATTACACCAACGTAGCACATGCATGAGGTTAGTTAGTAACAAAGAATAAAGGGTTCATTGATTCAGTTCACTATAAGTTAAATTGCCATTTAAATGCTCTTTTGTTTTTGCAGAGCTTTTTTAAGGAATCAGAAAGTGGACGTTTTTGTACTATAACAAACTCTAGGCTAATTCAGATGTACCTAAAAATACACATACGCAGTATTAGTAATTAATAAAAATGCTACGTATGAACAAACAACTAATGACAATGCAACCTAGGAGATGTTAAAGAAAGGTTTGTCAAAATGGTATGAATATGTCATCCATCAGTCATATTAGAGGGTAAGCAGGGATAGGCATAGGCAACCATGAACCAAGTGCACCTATATTACATTATAATTATACATGCATTTGATTCCCATCAAAAAGCAAAACGAAAAGAAAGCTAAAAATAAAGATTGTGCAATGATTCATTTTGACATCGTTCTAAACAGAAATACGCTCACAGAAGGATTAATAGGAGTATTAGATTTTTTTTCCCATGCAAATACCATGTTACTCCTTATTTCTTTATAGTACAAAGTCTTTTTTAACACTTTTTAAGTATACATTAAAAAAATGTCAACAATAGATTGGTCCGTGGTAAGGACCCTTAAATTAAGTGGTTATGCGATTGATTCCTACCTGATGCTATGGAGAAAAATTTGTTTGAAGATGAGAAATCATTTTATAAGCCTAACAAACTCTTCAATGAAGATTAATCCCGACTGTGGAAATTTTCTGCATATGACATGGGAACAAAAAAAAGGAGATAGTACAGACCCAAAAAAAATATAGATAAACTTTAACTTAAATGCATTTTAGACCTCTTAACTTTCGAAAAGTTGCAATTTCGGCATCCTAACAAAAAGAATAACAATTTTTCCCCTTAACATCAGGAAAATATGCTCTATTGGCCTTATATATGTAGGGAAATATGCTCTTTTAGGTTCTCTATCTTATGGAAAATATGCTCTTTTGGTCCCTTATTTTTACAAAAAAGATGCAATTTTTGACCCCCTATTTTGGGACACGCGGCGTTTTCTCAGCAGTTTTGCAACATTGTGTAAAGTTAGGTGGCAAAATTGTTATTTTTGTTAGGGCCAAAATCGTAATTTTTTAAAGTTGAGAGGTAAAAAATGCATTTAAACAGTAAATTTTAAGGGGTTCTTCTATAGGTAAAAAGACATATGTCGATTCTAGAGGATTCGTATTCGAGCCCCACCAATCCACCTTAGAGGGAGTTAAATGGAAATCTCTTAGTAAATGGTAGTCTTAATGATAAATTTTTGTTAAAAAAGGGGTTGAGATAGGGTAACTGATTATCACCCCTTTTATGATGAATGCTTCCATTAATATGGGAATGTTCATTGTTTGTTGGATCGTTGGATACGAGGATTGTAATCTAAACGTTGGATCGTTGGATACGAGGATTGTAATCTTTTAGAGTATTTTGTTTAACATATACAATTTATGGACAAAACTTGGTGATGGGAGGATGAAAAGAGTTGGTCCAATGTTAGGGACATCAAAGCAATTTCGATGTTATTTAAATTAGTGTCTGGAATGGAGGTTAGTTTCGTAAAAGTATACTTGTGAGAATAAACATAAATGAATCATGGTTATAAGAGGCGGAAGCAGGCTTAATTGTAAAATGGGGACACTATTGTTGAAGTACATCAATTTGCCATTTGGGGATAACTTGAGATGTTGTTTTTTGAAGACACATGATTGAAAAAATTTGTAGTAGATTGTATGGTTAGAAGAATCGTAACTTATTCATGGGGTCATCTTGTTCACATTAAAGTTGTCTTTGTCCACTTGTTCAATTAATTTTCTCTTTCATCAAGGCTCCCACATGTATATCTCTAAAATTGGATCCTTATTATAATTTTTTTGGTGGGGGACAGTGAGGTTGCACATAGGGTTCATTAGGTTAAATGTGACCTTGTGTCTAAGGGCATAGATATTTACATATGGTTAGTTAGAATGAACTTAGTCGTGCTATGGTTAATGTGATAGTTGGAGATGATGATGGGGTGGTAGTTGGAGACCTAGAGAATGATGAAGATGATGAAAAGGTCGTAGATGTTAAGAAGGTTGTAAAACCACTGGTGTCACTAAAATAATTATTTTCTTTGCAGGCGATGATGATGGGCTTTGTGGTTGTAAAAAAAATTTGTTCTTTCATATTATGTGTGTTTTCATGGAGTTAAACACATGGTGTTGGCTGCAGAGAAGTTTTTCTTCTTCGTACACACTTATGCCTTTAATATTTTTATTTCTAAATGTTTATTTAGATCAATTTTGGATGCACTGTATAAATTATGGAACCTGCTATTTGAATTTTGAGTTGTTTCATACACTCAGAAAGATTGAGCATTTGTTTCACATTTTGCAACTGTTGTTATTGGAAGTTTGTTGTTTTGTTTAGACTGTGATGACTTTGTTTCCCCAAAATGATTGGAGGTTGATTTGTTCTTTGTATGTTTATAAAAGATTTGTTCTTTTAAGTTTTTTTATTTTTATTAATTGGTCCATCTTTTTAGTCAACTTTATTAAAAAGTGATTATAGACCAATCAACACTAAGATAGTATGTCCAAAAGTGTTATGACATCAAATATTATTACTTATACACATTTTCTTCTTTTTGTTTTTGAATTTCAAGCCTAATTTTACATATAAATATTTGATCAATAATATTATAAATTAAGTAATAGATCAATTTTGGTTTAAATCAAGATCGAATAACGCACCTATGAGCTTTAGTTTTAAGAGCAATGAATTTGGACAAACCAACTTAACATTAAACATCCACACAAACATTTTTTGATTGAGTTTGATGAAATTAGGATACTGATGCAAATATTTTACGAGTTAAAGGACCGATTTAAAGAAAAAAAACTTAAAGGACTAACATGTTATAATCATATAACTTAAAGGACCTCAAGTGCTATATGGTCTAAATAATTTGCATTTATTGTTTGGTTTTGGTATTTTTTTTCTATTTTCAGTTTGTTCTCTCTCAACATGCATCAATAATGTAATGTAATATTTCTTATGTTGAAGTTGAATCCAATGACATTTCAAAGTGAATAGAATATAGGTTAAGGGGATGAAAATCAATTAGCTATAGAACAACTCTGTACAGACAAAAAAAAGGTTGATAATGCATGTTTTTGTTTTGTCTTCTAATGTTATATTGTTTTTACGGTGAAAATGCTCCCACCGCACTTTTCACTCACTATCATCATAGCAAATTGGAGCTTCTCACATTGAATTTGATGATTTAGTTATTTTTCATTGTTTATTTTATTTAGCCAAATCATTATCTTGAATCAAAACAAAAAAGCCAAATTATTATCTTTTATATTCCCTTTATCTCCCTATTTATATGTGACCCTTTTGTTTCATGTGTAAAAACCTCATTCCGTGGAATACATGGCTAATGAACGACTATACATGTTTTTTTTACAAGGTTTAGAACAAATTATTCTTGGATATAAATTTTTTTAAGAATATATGATAACTTCCATTATTTCCACGTATTTGTTCCCATGTAAAATGGTGGGAATATGTATTCTGATGAACTTTTATAGATTTTTAAAATTAAAAAAAAAATTGATAACCACCAATATTTATAGGAATATCAAATATGTGTCAACCAATTTTTTTTTTTTTTAATTTCCTAGTATCAAATTTAATCTTTATATTTTCGGTAAGTTATTTTTGGAATAATTTTTGAATCTTTGAAACAAATACCGTTTAAAATAAATTGTAGTATAATTAAAGTGCATCATTTGTATATAACTATTATGAAATTACATTTTTGTGGGTGTAATATTTGGTTTTTTCCATAGTTCAAGACCAAATGATAATAATAATAATATAAGGAATACTTTTGAAAAATGAACAATAAATACATCTTGTACTAGTATGCAAACGGTCTTATATTTAGGACAATTCCTGTTTTAAAAAGGTCATATAATTAGGCAATGAAAGAGTATTTTCCGGAAGTATGTTAGTAAATTATTTTTCATGGATACAGAGGTTAGTAAAAGTTGTTAAATCTATAACTATTATTCCTTGCATTCTTTTTTAAGTGTCATTTCTAACATAGTTCTTTTGTTTAATTATCTTTATTTTTTTAATAAAACTAATTAATGTTACGTATTGAAAAAATTCAAATTTGTTTTTCTTCGAACAAGATTTATTGTTTTGTTACATACAAATTTAAACTTTCGTAATATAATTTTTTTTATCTATAATAATGGTTCTATGAATAGTTGAAATAAAATAAAATATATGCCGGTTTGTTAATGATAATTCTGCACTAATACTTAAATCTGGCAAAAGAGTGATTTCGACATTCAAATCTATGTCGTATATTATAAATCTAGTATAAGTTAAAGTTATAGTTGAAACCTAAATTTTGATTAAAGGAGTTGGAAAGAAGTTAAAACTTAACCAAGTTAAATTTTGATAATTGTGAAGGAATAAATTTTATTTTTCTTTACAAATTGATAAAAGAATGTGTACACAATATTTAAACTCTTGACAATTTTTTGTTATAAAAAAGATATAAACTATTACCAAAAATGTGTACAACAAATTCGGTCAGTAAAGTTTAAACTTTAAACCATCACTCTCTAATTTGATTCATAAACTATAAAAATATAAAAATATAATAAGTATTTTCCTAAACTAGCCTCGCATACAAACATCAACACTAATGATATGTTTACAATAATTATGAAAATGATTCCCTCAACAAAAAAATTATGAAAATAATTGGAGCACTTATATTATTTTTACTAAAATTAATTAAATTAATTGGGCCACCTCTGTTAGTTTATTATTTTTAGTCATCTAACATGATTATTACTTTACCTCAAACCAAACAATTAAACTCAAATGTTAATAAACTTCACTAAAACAATTTTTTATTAGATTTTACCTATCTCTCATCTAAATTTCAGATTATCAAAGTTCATTCTCTTATAAACAGATCAATAAAAAACAAAATAAAAGGCCAATGACAGATAACTTGAGATACTAATCCTTAATTCCTAATTAATCGGTGACATCAATTAATTACCAATGCACCACCAATGATTAGTGAATGCGTGCATAGAAAGTTAATCACACAAAATATTACTAATATTACAGCATGCAGGGGGTGACCTGTTGATGTCATCTGTGGCTATTTCTGACAAGCAAAAGCCATTGATCACAATCACAAATATTCCAGCAAGCATGGGGTCACCAATATTTGATGTTACTTGTGGCCAGTTCTAAATAGCAAGAGCCAATTCAGGTCAACTTATCATTCTATTACTTACATTTTTATTCGTACAAATTCCTAGTGAATGTGAGCTTAATTAGTTAACAAAAATTTGGAACCAATCAATTAAAAAAAACAGCTTGATAATTAAACATATTTGTTGATAATGCCATTTGCCAAACACAAACTTTATAGTATTATAAATATATAACACCTGAGAAGTGATTTGGTAGAGAGTCCTTCATTTTGTGACATTTGTTTATTTTATAGAAGCAGTTACCAGTGAGTGTCCTCGGTTGTCATACATAGTACTAGTTATTAATACTAAATATTCACCATAAACACAATTACATATATAGTAGTCTTAGTGAAGAAGCATTAATATTAGGAAATTGTGTTAACTAAGAGAAGAAAATATCAACCAAAAATTGGATGAAACAGTTTTGATGTTTATTTGTACCATGAATTGAAACTATAGTTAGATTTCGTTTGTATCACTCATAACTGCCACTGCTAGTGCTAGTTTCCTTGTTTGGATAAATTGTCTGCCCTAACTTCAAAGTCTAGTGAACATTCAAATTTTACTCCTTCACACGTTATCAAGCTTGGGAAATATAGAGGTAAGTTCATCAACCTATTTTTCTAATTAATAAGAGATTATTTATTCTACTTCATAATCAAGAGTAAGATGCACTTTCAATAAAATTATTTATATTAAGAAGAGATTATAGTAAGAATAAGTGCATCTTACATAGTTGCATGTGTTTAATAATCTTTTATTAAAATGCTCTATATATTAAGTTTGGGGACTATATATAAGAGTAAGTTCATCAACCCACTTTCTAATAAGAGATTATTTATACAAGCAATTTCCATTAATTTTTTTTTTCCATTTTATATAAACATAAGCGATTTTCTGTTGGGTTTTATTGTATATTTATTTTATCAATCTAATACTTTTTTTTTTTGCTAATAATACTAAAAGAAATTACATATACCACATTCAAGTATTTTTCATAAATTATATTTATAGAGTGTTGCAAATAATAAGTGGATGAGATGGGTGCCAATATAGTTAGAATTTCATATCTTTCACATGATACTATTGCACTCTATTTTGCTTAAAATATGAGAAATTTCCATTCAAAAAATATAGGCAAATAAGATCAAAATAAAGATATAAATGATATTGGTGATATTGCAGTGAGATTGTCTTTACTTTTAATTTTTTTGGGTAGTGAGATTGTTCTTATTGCAAGAGCTTTAACTATTTTTTTCAATTAAATATTTAAATAATATTATAAAAAGGATAAAATTGTAAGTAGTGATGAAATTTAGATTCTCATTGGTTCAAACTTATTTATTTATTTTTACTAGTAATTATATATAAAAAAAGTGCGACTTTATTTGTATTTTATGACACATATTTTAAAAATTGTATAAGAGAAAAGGAAATAAAATAAAAACAATAAAATTGTAAATAGTTAAAAAAAAATACCATAAACCCCTATTCTAATTTTATGTACTATGGTCCTTTCATATTTTGACAAAAGTGGTCTTTTGATTGGCATGTATTATTTTTATGATTATGTCAAAAAAGATTCTATATAACCTTTCTAACAAAACTTTAGCTGTTTAATTAATCTAATAATCAATATATAGTTTTCTATTCCAAATAACTAAATTTATAGGACTTTCTTTGCAAGTAACACAACTAATTCTCCTTATATAGTTTTATATTCACATGAGCCAAATACCAGAAGGTCTCAATTTTCTGCAATCTACATGTCTCTCTTTGCATATTTGAAGCTAATATCTCTTCCAAACTTATGCAGTATATATAAAGGAGGTGGGAAAGTGCCATATATTTCAAAGAGTAAACTTATGTGTATAGATGAAAATTATAAAGAAGCTGAAATTTTACTTCCAAGTGAGCCTGTTTCTCAACCTTCTATATTTACTTTCCAAGTTTCCAATATTAGTTAATTAGTTAGCTTATGGATATGTTTCTTGTGTAGAAATTAATGGTGATGTTAGCTATAAGCAAGGAACGAGATAACAAAGTGAAATTCAGCAATGACATTAATTTCAATAGTTTCTATAAGCCTACTATTGAAGAAGAATGTATAGGCTTGAAGGTAGCATTGTCATGCAAATATCTAGTAGAGAATAATTCTGATACGGAAGATGAAGTTGAGGACTTTTTGTTATTAGATAAACAACAAAATCACACAGTTTTGTTACCGAAAAAACCAGAAGTAGTGATGTTATTTTCTTCTTCTCGATTTTCTGATTCTGACCGTGATTTAGCCGCGACAAAGCTGCAGAAAGTTTACAAGAGTTATAGGATTAGAAGATATTTAGCAGATTTGGCCGTTGTTTGCGAGGAGCTATGGTTAGTGCAATCCGATATTTAAGTTATGAGTGAGTGATTAGTACTGCTTAGTGTACCTTCCAAAATGGATTCTTAAGTTTGTTCAATGCTCCAGGTGGACGGGTTCAGAAACTTCTGATTTTCAAAGGTGCTTGATATCACATTTTGACTCTGATAGATCTGAATCAGCTATTTCAAAATGGGCAACTGCAAGGACAATGGCTGCTAAGGTATATATACCCTTTCATGTTATAAGCTATGCCAAAGGTCCTGTTTGGATAATCAGTTTAATTAAGTGCTTATAGCATAAGCGTTTATCATATTAGTGTTGATTTATAAGTTATTTCCATACCAAAAGATAAAATGAAGTCAAGCTGTTTTCATATAAGTAATAAACTGTTCTCATAAGCTATTATGACGAGCTTACGGAAATAAGCTAAACCAACTTATGTACATGAGTAAGTTGTTTTCATAAACTCTACTAAATAGTCTCACAAGTATTTATACCAGTTAGGAAATAAGCTAAACCAACTTATGGACATGAGTAAGTTGTTTTCATAAACTCTACTAAATAGTCTCACAAGTATTTATACCAGTAAGGAAATAAGCTAAACCAACTTATGGACATGAGTAAGTTGTTTTCATAAACTCTACTAAATAGTCTCACAAGTATTTATACCAGTAAATAAGATTAAATAAGTCAATCCAAACACGCTCACTAATAAGGGGTAACATTTTATTTGCTTTCCTTCAATGCGTAGGCTCACATTAGTCTTCTTTGAATCATATTCATTCAATGTTTGAGGCCATGTTGATCTTTTTTGGAAATTTTTCATTGGAAATTTTGTTGAATGCAAATTAATATGCTCTTTTTTCTTTGGTTGGTAGATGGGAAGAGGATTGTCCAAAGATGATAATGCGCAAAGATTAGCTCGAAAACATTGGCTTGAAG
>Ga0209282_1000917_pt1 | contig 15369 bp, 6 predicted proteins | sample Mtrugardesep15_FD_187529 | JGI IMG/M metagenome (GOLD analysis project Ga0209282, IMG submission 187529) | Root nodule microbial communities of legume samples collected from California, USA - M. trunc garden sep15 (SPAdes) (version 2) | ecosystem: Host-associated > Plants > Roots > Nodule...
CACTTATTTCTTGGCATAGATCTAAAACTGAATCTACAAAGGACAACAATCAACGCAAATTTGACAAATTTAATTAGTGGCCAATTTTTTGAACAGTAAAATCACAATCGGGTATGAACAAGGACGTTATTGTGTAATTGAAATCCATGAACATGACACAAAAGGTCCCACCATTTGCATCCCTTGTTTCTCATAACACACTCTCAACGGCAGAACATTAGGTAGAGGAAAAGCTCACAATAGTTCACTACACCAACAATATGTGCCTTTGGATTAAATAGATCGATAGTTGAGATTTGGTGTCAACGAATCCGTTGATACCTGGTGTCAACGGATCCTAACTCACATATATATGCGCGCACGCAAATATATAATTGATTATGAATCAAAAAGAAAATTACAAGACTAAACTAACATTCCTTGGCAAGTAAGCCCGTATATGTCATCTAAGAGAAGATTCTTGAGTTCTCTAGGAGAAACCTCCAAAATTGTAACATGAAACAAACTCTAATTAAGACTATAGTTAACTAGCCAATTCGCGTACCTATTTCCTCCATGTAAGGTGTGCTTGAAAACCACGTGCCATTGCAAGTTAGCAAGATCTCGTCTTCGTCAGATCAAGGTAGGGATGTGTCCATTACGTTTGCAACTCTGAGTAACCATGTCAATCAAAAGCTTGAAATCACTTTCAACTATAATACGGGAAAAAACATGTCCTCTGTCAATTCACAACCACGTGTACATTCCGCACGTTTTTGCACAAAGGACATCACAAGTTTAAATCCTTTAAGTATATCTTTTCAACAAACGAGCATCTGAAATCTCGATAAATAACACCACAACCTGCACAATCCATTGAAACCTTACAAGCTTTGTAACAATTAAGTTTTATCCAATCCTTTTCAGAATGCTCGCCGCTCATATAAATGGTCTCTTGATGCCTATGACCCCGTTTGTTATAGCTTTAAAAATTTGATTTTTGTAGTGTCATATGTTTTTGTTATAATTTTTTTAACAAAGAAATTTTTAAGGAAAGCTTCAAATGAAAAATTTGTTTGAATAACTTATCTTAAAATGTCATTCTAAACATTTCATCATTTTGTTATAATTTTTTTTAATACTAGAATTTTGAAAAATTCTCTATAAAAACAGAGACCAAATGTGTAGACATTAAAGTTTTGAAAACTAAAAGTCAAAGAAAAATTTAAAGACTAAAACGAAAAATTGAAATATTATTTTTTGAACAAAAAAAATTGAAATATTTTAAAATCAAAAACATATTTAACCTTTACAAAATATATACCCTTTGTATCAAAATTACAGTCGTTTAAGATTTGTACATAATTTTTAAAAAAATAATTAATTATGTTGATTTCAATGATAAAATTAGTATCATTTACTAAAATACATTTATTAACCGTAGTTAATGGAGTAGTTAAATTTGATAAAATTCAATACTTGCATCAATAAAAAAATAATAAATATTTTATGACAAAGAAAAAATGACAAAGAGACAGTAATTATTTTAGACCTATCAAGTTGAAGTTGTTTTATGAAAGTTTGAAGTATTTGTATCCAGCCTTTCGTTGCAACAGTGAGTTTTTACTGTAATAACAATTCCTTAAGGTGGAAGCATGGAGTTATGGAAGAAAGGTCGAAGCTTTGCGGAAGAAACAGCGAAACGATCACAAGACCTTTCATTCAGTGCTCACAAATTCACCGAAATCATAGCAGAGACTGCCAAGGGGATCGTGGCACAAGCTTCCATCCACTTGGCTGAACCTTCATTCAACAACGATGTCGATATCAATCTCAATTACCGACGAATTAAGAGAATCACCGTCACTACCTTCCGAGGAGGATTAGGGTTTGATACAAGTGTTCTAAATCATACGATGTTTTTACTTTTTGGTCAAAGAAATCAATTTTACTTTGAAATTAACATGTTGGTAAAAAAATTCCTAAAAAGTTGGAATCTTCAACTTGATTTTCAGTGCATTATATTTAAACTCAATCAAACAAACTTGGTTTTGAATGCATTACGTTGTAACTGATATACTCTAGAAGTTACAGCCAATGCATTACATTTTCTACCTTTATTTCAATCAAGCAAATGCTTGTTCTTTAGTATAAATGCTATGCTGCTATGTATTAGAATATTAATCAATAACTGTGACTCTGCGTCTGAAGCCAGCGTCTGAAGAGTGTGTCTGAAGACAGCGTCTGAAGAGTGTGTCTGAAGACAGCGTCTGAAGAGTGCGTCTGAAGTGAAGAGTGTGTCTGAAGACAGCGTCTGAAGTTGGAGCTTCTGAAGTACTGTGGATCAGACTCTGACGTACAGGTTCTGAAGTATAGCTTCTGATGTCTGATCAAAAGCTGAGTCTAGTAACAAACATTGGTTAGCCTGTTAACCAATATAGTGATCTTGTTACAAGAGTTTGTTACAACATCTTGTTGTATATATACTCACTCATGCGTTGTAAATAAATATAGAAAAAAATACAAGTGAGATATACAAGTGTAAATAAAATTTCATAGAGTTTTCTCTTCCTCTGTTTTTCATTATTTTTCTATTGTTTCGTTTTCATCTTGCATAGAATAGCTTATTTTTAATAAGCACTTCCGCCGCGTAAAGAACATAGTGATTGTTCTATCAGTTCTAACACTATGAAGTTTGAAGTTTGTAATATCAGTTGGTGCTTCCCTTTATTATTTTATACCTGAAGCTTATATCAATTTTGGTTACCATTTGCAGATGATACGGAACTGTTTGATGGATGTTCCTGCAGTTTCTAATAACCGAGTGGCAGGAAAAACATGCCAATCTTGTTCTTTCTACCGTCAAGGTACCATCTATTTTTAATTTATTTACACACATATTAATCCCTGTATTTGTGTATCAGAATAATCTATTCCCTAAAACTAGGAGATTGTTATCAAAGCTATGCATAGCCATTAGTACTTCTATCGACACAAATGGATTGCATGTTTGTGTATTCACTAATATAAGAGAAGCACCAATTAATGTTTTTGGAGAATCTCCTTTTCTAGTTTAACTTTGTTTGTTTGCCTATGAGAAGTTACAGATACAGAGTTACAGACAATAGAAAAAACTCTGTTTCCTTAATTATTGAAATGGGAGGTGAGATGTCTAATATTTATGACACCTGTTCAGAAAGTAGAGTAGATGAGTTGCCCAACCAGGATACTTGAAAAATCAAAGCTGATGTTTAATAGCATCATGGATTGATGACTTCGAGTCTGAATATTTGCAAATATCAACAATAATTTACAGTATGGGTGTTAGATTCAGATAGTAGATTATTTGTGTCTTCATTACTGTCGACCTTTGCAGTGTCGGAAGATTTTATGTGTGTCTGTGGAAAGAGAGCTTGGGAGGGATATAGAACATTGTTGTTAGAGCAAACGAGTGGCAACCCCGAATTGCTTCCGTGACATTCTCACGGTGATATTTGGATCCACTCATGTTGAGTTGTGATGTGTTACTATGGTAGAATTATGAGATGTGCGATATTCTTTTATCCAAGTTTATTGTTGGGGCAAATCAAAGGGTCAAAAAGCACTGCCTATTTTTGGGTTAATCTAGCATGAAGAAAGTAAAATCTGACACCTTGGTGTATAGTTTGTTTTATGTATACATGTTACTCTTCCTTCTGTGTTAATTATTTTTTTTGTCAAAAGGTATTTCTGAAAACTAGCCTTTCTCAATTCAGTTTATTCTTGTTGCAGGAAATTTCAAAATTGAGGTATTAGTTGTGTCCACGTGTCATGAAAGAGAGGAAGTTTTGGAGAATATATTTTATACTTGTGAATAATCATATTGCACCGTAAGTAGTTTATACCATTGCTTGAGTATTTTGGTTTTTGCATAAATTTTGTTATTTCACTTTTGCCGACCAAGATCAATCCAATACAAGGACTATTTGGTCTTTGAAGTCTGAGAAAACTATACAGTCCTGAATTATATATAGGCTTTCTTGTTACTTATTTAATAAAGCATAAAGACATATGTGTAATCTTGGCAAAGATCACAATGCAGGCAATTGACTAAGATACTTCTAATTTAGAAATACAGAAACATGTATATTGTCCCCATGGTTCCCAATGGATGCAAAATCGTCTTTCTATTAATTTAGATATGAAAACATCCGCAATACGTGATCAAAGCAACTTCCCCTACAGTAAAATGAACATGTAAAATTTTGAAAATCTACTTCAGTTCGTCTAAAATGACTCATATGGGCAGCTGAATGCTACTATCCACATATGTCGGTTGAGTTGTTAAAGATGACGACTATTTTGTGCAATTTCATCCAAAAAGTTAGTTGGATATACTTAAATTATTAATAACAATGATTTCAGCATTGTATTAGTTTACTTCTTTAAAATTTATATACTCATGAAAAAATATCATGTTAGTTATACTTGTACATGTGCTGCATGCACTGTGCTATAGTTATACTGTTTTGTGACTCATAGTAAACTGTTTTTTCTTATGATTTCTTGCAGAATTGGTACATGCAAGATGCTAAACTAAAATCACCCGAGCAAGTTAAAGATCAAATAGTGATGAAACCATTAGAAGTTGAATTAACTTCCAATCAAGAGGTCAAGGAAGTGAATAAAGAGACCAAAACGTCAAATTCATCACGTCAGCAAGACTTGGATGCATTTCTTCTGGGAGATACAGAAAACAGCGATGATGACCCAGGTACACCTTATTCAATTTGTCTTTGAAAGTCTATTTCTTTCTATTTGGTACATCTGCATCTTCATTTATAATTGGTGTAGAGTATTTCAAATCCCAAAAGAGGTTAATGATTACTGGGTAAAACCCAAGTCCCACATAGAAAAGATATAAGGTCTGATAAGAGTTTATAAAGAGAGACACCTCTCTCCATACAAGTTGGTTTTGTAAGGATGAGATAGGCCTAATATAAAAACCTAGTAATTGTATTTGTATAATTGAGTTACATATAGAGTCATGCCAAACAATTTATCTTTTGGATTATAGTGATCTCCTGATTTAAGCTACATTGGAAGCTTTGAAGTTTCTCAGAATGAGATGGAATGTAAGCTTACAAATTTTTGGACTAATAATGAGAGAGTAATTGGGAAGGATGAGATAGGCCTAATATAAAAACCTAGTAATTGTATGATGGAGTTACATATAGAGTCATGCCAAACAATTTATCTTTTGGATTATAGTGATCTCCTGATTTAAGCTACATTGGAAGCTTTGAAGTTTCTCAGAATGAGGTGGAATGTAAGCTTACAAATTTTTGGACTAATAATGAGAGTAATTGGGAAGGTAAAAAAGGCTTAACTATTAAATGTTAAATTTCAATTATTTTTCTTAACAAATCTAAAGCTAAGCTGATTAGAGTACTAGATTGCCATTTTTTCTTAGTCTTGGCTGCCATATTTTCCAGAGTTGAAGATTGATTGGTATATCAACTTGCTATTGGTATGCTTTTGGGGATATAATTTAGAATTTAGGAGTATAGTATATTATGTGCTCTGGGTGATTCATTTCTTCATGACTGAATTTGAGCTTTGATGTGTCTATATTTGCTAACAATGTCTATGGTCTTTCCAGATGACGACGATGGTGGATTTGATGATGATTTAGACAAACTGGTAGAAAGTTCGGTAAGCGCGATATTCTCTGTACTATTTCCGGTCTTATTCTCCCTTTCGATATATATTTTTCACTTTGGTTTTATCCTTTTCGTACTTTCTACATTCAAGACAAGAAAAGAGAAAATCTGTTACTTGATCATAAATTTTACTATTTTGTAAACTCCCGCTTCCAGTTTGTGGTTGTTGTAATTATGCTGATCTAATTGGTTGATTTCCGTTTCGTTGGATAACAAAGTGTTAGAAAGGTTTAACCTTCTGTTTGAAATAAGCAATTGCATGCTTCTGTATAGTAGCCATAACCCAAGGATTTATTGTAACGTAGTAGTAACAGACTATTGAACTAAATCAAATATCCATTTACTCTCATAATAGAACATTTATTTGATACAACTGGAACTTCATTGTGCTCTGAGTGTTTTATTGAAAGGGAAATTGCATTGACCTCTCCAAAGGCCTCATTAAAAGACACTCACACTCCTTCCAGTTTTCAAGAAACACTCACCTCGCATGTACCCACAGAGCGTCAAAATAAGGTTAACCACTTGAATCAAATTGGTTTAGCAACCCTTCCACATTCACAGTAGAGTTTGGTTCTCATCTAACTAATGAGTGCAGAGTTTTAATGTTAAATTTGTACACATCTCAGTACCAATCTGTAAGGCACCACTAAAACTTAGTTTATGTACTCGTATACAACGTCAAAAACATCAATCCATGCCGACGATAGAGAAGAAAGTTTTGTTCTTATCTAACTAAAACTCAGCTATCTCATTTCTAAAGCATCCCTTATTAGAAACTTTAATCTGGGCAACCCTTATTTTGGAGGATTTAAATGGAAACGAAGGATTCAACTGAAAAAAGGGCAACCCGGTACACCGAAGCTCCCGCATACGCAGGGTCCGGGAAGGGGTCCCACCATTTGGTGTATTATACGCAGCCTTACCCTGTTTTTACACAAGAGACTGTTTCCAGGACTTGAACCCATGACCTTACAGTCACATGACAACAACTTTATCAGTTGCGCCAAGGTTACCCTCGAAGGATTCAACTGAACTGAAATAAAATAACTTCAGTTACAACAGTACTGAAAAAATTCGATTGGAGACAACATAAAGGCCATTTTGCTGGTGAATGGTGGGAAAGCACTGATTTTTCATTTTAAACATACAACTAAGAGTTAACATATTAGGGAGGGGTATGTGTCGAAAATTAGTGAGGGAGGTAGGTTTATGTTTAAAAACTAAGGGGGTGTGAGTGTTTTTCAATGAGATCTCAAAGAAGTCTATGTAATTTTCCCTTATATAATCATTCTATCAAATTGGTCACATTTTTGTGTTTACTGTTTATATTTATATTTATTTTGAGACTTGCTTGAATATGCAGGATGATGAGAAAGAAAAAGCATAGATGTTGCTTGAAATTATTGGGTGATATCATTGAAGTGGTTGCAACATGCTTGAGCTGAGAACATTCATGATGATGAAATGAGGCTTAATTTAATATTGTGTGACACAAACGGTGGCTGAGCTGATCCATGATGGCTAAATTTATTGTTTTAGCTCTTACTTGCCCTTTATTTCACGTGTTAGTAGTTTCTCCATGCTGAGAGATGAAGATTACGTTTAAGATAGATAAATCTTCATTTATTTAGTGGATAATTATGTATCTTTTGGAATACGTTTTTCTTTTGTTTGTATATAAAATATACTAAATTACCTGAAGAAAAATAATACAAGATTTTTTTACAGGAGCATACATAATTCATTTGGTATTTACTTATCCTTCTATATTTTCTGTCAATATTTGATCCTATTTGAGTAGTTGTGACTTGTGAGTTAAGGGGAAGTGAAAGACCAAAATGATGTAAAATAATAAATTAAAAAATTACTTGGCAATAGTAATGTGCATTTCAGGCCTTAGTGCGATCCAAGTTGAAAGCATGGCTTTTAGGTTTTTTTTTGTTTTGTTTATAGCATGGCTTTTATTAAGTTTTAACCCACAATAAAATTAAATTGTCCACATTCCATTTAACTCTAAAGATAATATATAGAATGAAATTAAAATGTCTCCCACTTTCTCCCAAGCTCTAACTTAGAACCGTGTCTTTATTAAATTCTTAATAATCTGTTTATAGCTTGGTATATTTTCTCCATTATCGTTATGCAAACTCAGAGTCTTGTTTGCCTCTATTTGGCGCATCCATCCATTGTAATCTTTCCGGTGTCACGTTTTCTGAACAATTAGTGAAGTTTTAAATTATTGTGATTTTGTTTAAATTCATTATGTACACCCATATGGCATATAGTTGGCCTTGGTGGGGGTTTTTAATTGGAAAATTGAAAATGTACATGCACTTTTCCTCCCTCCTGGGTCCCAGTTAATCATCAGTAAGATAATTATTTAATGAAGATAACCCTATGTTGAATTCGAGCATGAGTTGTTAGTCCAACATTGACGTGAATAAATTAAATGTTACGTATATAAAAGAGAGGTGATTTATGTTCTTTTTTAAATGAAGGTAACTTTTTTTTAAACAAGATAAAATGAGATATATTAACACAATGAAAGTGACTCTCCCGACACAGGGTGTGTTAAGGAAAGCTAACAAGAGTTAGTACAAAGGCGGCAGAGCTAAAAGCTGAGGTTAGCTGCCGTAAAGTAACAAGGTAATTACAATAAAATGCTCATACATATTAGTGGATGTCGCCACCACTCATCTTAAAAGATGACTTATATTCTTATTACTTAAACTTAAACTTTTGTCCATTAAAAAAACCTTAAACTTTTGGATTTAGACGTAGTGTTTTTATTCACTTGGTGGTCATGAATTATTGGCTCATATTTCATCTTCGGAACAACCTTGTATAACAATGTTATTATTAACAAGAAGTTATATGTTAGGTTTGGTTTGTTTATTTTGGAGGCTTTGCAATAATTTATACCATGTATTATAACTTTCTTCATTATTTTATTTTGCTTTTGTCATAAACCAACTGAAATCGGCAGTATTTAGTGGTTGCTTGTTGTAGTGTTGTGATAATTTACAATATTCTGATGGAACTTTCACTTTTATTTTTGCTTTATTCTTTTTCCAAAATTTATTTGTGTTATTATATATATGGATGTAATGTAAGACTCTCTAGCTGGATTATTTACACAAGCTGGAATTATGTGACCAATAAGCACACACTTTCACTACATCCAAATAACTTATGCAGCTATCTTTTTTGGTAACTTTATCTCACATCTACTCCTTTTCCTTCAAAGGAGAAACGGGAAGCACGTTTGATTGTCTGGATAAGAATAAGATTAAATTGTTTGTTCCAAAATTAACCCAAACATATACTCCTACTATATGATTATATGCTACCTTATCCTTCCCAAAATTCCATACCCCTACTTTTTTCCATTTTAATTTCTTTTAGGAAAAGTCACATTCCAATAATACAATTAGTACATTCATGAATTTCTCGATTTGTTATCTACCACAGGTGCTACTTTTCTTTCTTATTAAATTATATTCCATCTATAGTTAAAATCAGAATGTGACACTGGGAAGTGGGAACAAAAGCAACATAACGTAACTTGAGTAAGAAGAAAGCGAAATATATCAGCGTTTAACGTTTTTGTTTACTCTTTTAAGCAAGGTGTTCATTAATTTAGCTAGAAAAATTATTTGCAACGTGCAAAAGCTAATAACTAAATCCTCCCTTTCTTATACAAATCAAAGAAAGGAATTGTGTATGAGATTGGTGAAAGATGTACTGATTTCAAATATTGTTTTAAGTGAGATACATATTGGCCTCATAAAAAATAATTGAGAGATATTTACATTTGATGGGTGATTGTTGCAGCTGATGTGAATTCTCTTCATTTTTGCTCTCACGTTTTCTTGTTTGTGTTACCATTCTCACTCGCATACATTTCTCGGTTTTTCTATTAAAACTTAGAGAGAGAAAAATTAATATGGACCATATTCATAAACGATCCATGTGAACTTGTGTTTAAAAATGTTTAAAACTCCAACAACGATGAACGTCGTCTCTTGGTAGTAGATGTTAATGATCATTCTCATTTTTACAATTAAATAGTAACTTAAATGGTACCAATTTGATTAAAAAAATGCTAAACAAACGTGTAATTCGTATTAAACTGATGTCAATTAAGTCACTGTCTTAGACGTAAATATAAAAAATATCATGAGTTTTCATTACTGAATAGTATTGTTGATCGTCGTTGAAATGTCTCGTGATTTTAAGTATTGATCCAAGGTGGACCACTCATGATTTTAAGAGAATTGTTTTAAACTGGACCAAGGTCTAAACCATTTAAACTGGACCACTCCCTCAAATGAAGAAGTTGATGTTGCACATTCGAAAACAACTCCAATTGTAGTCTTTAAATCCACTCCGAATCAAGAATCAATTTTGGATGCAATCATCTTCTTTCGTGCACTCTACATTTTCCTCTACACTCCCCATCTCTTTTGTAAATTTTTATCACTCTCTTGCTTTTTCTCTCTCTTAAAAAAATATTCTCTCTCCCTGTCTCTCTAACTTGTTTGAGAGGATTCATTTCAAAGGCCTCCTTGTTTGTGTGAGTAATGCATCGACCTATGTTTTGAGCGAAAAGTTCTCTCATATCACTTTATTTTCCTAACCAAATAAAGCTTAATAGCAAATGAAATTTCTTTTTTGACAATAACCGCGCAAAGAGCAATTGATATATATAATATAGGCTATGTCAAATGTATTTAAAAGATATAAAGATTATGTCAACTAGATGTGAGAATATCACACGCTGAATGTCACTGCAAAATGGATTAACAAACTTAGGAGTGCAAGTCTTATCAAAATTAATAGAAAAAAAGTTGAACTTTGGTTTCTTACGGTTGATTCGTTCGTTCTAATTTGTGAAATCATAATTTTATAGCATGCTTCATGCATTGGTCAACTTCTCACAATTGATAGAAAAGCCCAATTAATTATGATTAGAATGGCACACAAAATTCTCTTTCAAAAATTAAAATGATCCCAGAAAAAAAAAAAGATAGAATGAGTATGGGAAGAGCCACCGTATCTTATGGGACCCACCATCAATTGCATCAAGATTACGATTGTGCAACAGTAACCAATGATGGGTTTTGTGGATCGTCAAAGTGATCTATTACCAATTAAGATACTGACACGTGGCTTATAAAATTATCCTATGGCCTAAGTTAGTGGACCGTTCTCAAATCAGAAGTCAGCGGCGGAACCGACACTGACGGAGACTTAACGGCAGGAGATATTGATAAAAGTTAGGAGAATTGTCAGCATGTATAACAATATATATACGAGTTGGTCTAGTTATGTATCGCCAATTTATCGTTCTCTATTTCTCGTTAAGTATTATTTTTTCTTCTTGTTTTGGTGGAAGAGAATTAAATAGAGGAGATGAAGTGGAAGCAATGTTACTCCTAAAAAGTCCCAATCTAAAGACCCTCTGCTCAATACTCATGCTGTCATGCATATGTTGTTTTCCCTTCACTCAGTATCTATCATTAATTTTTTTGAAGAGATAAAGTTTACAAGCACAGTAGCATTGAAGTTTCGCATGTGAAGTAATTAACCCTTCTAAGTTCTAACATTAATATTTCTTCCTCGAAATAACATTATTATTTCTCTTGTATGATTGGCTAGTTCATCGTATATTACTAGTGATTTTTTAATGACACTTGTTACCATTCTTTATCACCTATACCGTCCCCAATAGAAGATCTCTTTATTTAAGACTCCATATCCATGAGTAATTCATGTTGAGAAGAATAATTTTGAGTAACTAATAAGACCAAAGTTATTCATTTAGTTAAAATATTTATTAAAATAACAAATTAAGGTGAATAATGATGAGTCTTGTTTTTCACTAAATAAACCACTTGCAAAGAGTTAGAGATAGACAATAGACTTGAATCTCGCTTCCCAATAAAACTTGATACAGTCACAAACAAAACCTAGAACGCAAATATGAAACTCACATGACACCCAAATATGAAGCTCTCATTGTGTCATCTAATGCGATCACCAAAGCTTGCCAAACATGCGTTCTTAAGTGCATCTCTGTCTCCATTAAGAATCACTAAGTCATGATTTGTCTCGTTTCCCATAAGCCTCTCGATAAAGCCAAAATTCATTGAAATAACCAAAAAGTACATAAACAAAGGGAAATCATACTGCTAGCCAATTTTCATACTAACCATGTGGTCGTGGGTTCGTTTCCCACAAACAGCGCCAACTGTACTTGCAAAAAAGTACGAGTAATGAATACTAGGGTTTGTATAATATTTTAGGGTTGAGACTGATTATTGGATGCCTTTAGAATGCTCTAAAGGAAGGTATTTATAACCTGCTATGGGCTTAGGTTTTGGTTGCTTAACCTCCAAATAATAGGGGTATTTATGGTATTTATGCGGTTTCTAGATAGTTCTAGAAGCTAGGGAAGGCGGCGCCCTAGAGGGGGCGCGCCTAGGCCTTGGCGCCCTTCCGGAGGGCGCCCAAGTCTTTCTAGAAGGCGTTTTCCTTTAGGAATATTATGACGGTCCAAAGATAGAAGCTTAACGTCATCAATAAGCAAAAGCGTGATGGTTAATTTATTCGAGAAAATTATGCTATTCCTTTTCTACTAGATAGTCCAAATACAAGCACACCAAATCATAACCAAAATATAAAGTTTCGTACGAGAAGTGCCCCACAGTGTCAGCAAACTATAATATTTATCTTTGATTTTGCCAAATTGATTGATCATATTTAATTTATTTTTTGGCGAAACTCCATATTAGAAATTCATATTTTAGTTTCCTTCAAAGCTAAAGGGCGAAGACAAAAAAATAGCCTTTTTTCTTGAAAAAGAAAACCAAAATACTTCTATACATACATATATATATATATATATATATATATATATATATATATATATATATATATATATATATATATATATATATATATGAAATGTTAATGAGTGTGCATCTTTTTATTTGGACAAAAATATTCACCTACTACTCTTTTCATATATTGCTTTATTTCTCAATTTACTTAGTATAACTAGTGAAATAATACTTCTTATTTAATCATCCTTTTTTTTTTGACGTATAATTAACAATCTCTTAAAGAGCTATACTTTGTTCAACATTTAAGTGTAAAAATAAAAAATAAAAAATATATTCGGTAAATTAATAATTACACTCTTATAATATAATTAAATAAAACAATTTAAGAGTTTTTGTGACAAAAAAAAATAAAATTTTAGAGCTACTATCCAAAATATTGGCTCACGTATATTTGGATAAAAAATATCACGAGATATATTGAACCCACCGTATCACGATATATTGTCGGCCCTGTGGAAACGATATGATGGATTGATAAGCATGGCTCATACGTATACGACGGACGCGAATCACCTACCGCTTCCAAATGGGCTGTATCAAACCCATCAATCAACAAACGCCACGTGCCTGTCTATGTGAATCCCACATGAGAAACTAATTCCCTTCCATTTCATTTTTTTTATATGATAATCTAAATAAAACGAGGTCAAACATCCTAATTAATATACTTATTTTTTTAGATTATGTTTAAATTGTGTAGTTTTTTTTTACTGAAAAAACAAATGACAAGTATTCATTCCGTTTCAAAATATTAGTAAAAATTGATCAACAAAAAATAAATATATTTGGCTTAATTTTTTTATTTTTTGTCTTAGATGAAGTGGTAATCCACTAAAATTAAATTTATTTGAATCAATTTTTATTGACCAAAATGTATTTTTAAACCAAATATATTAATTTTTGTTGACATTTTTTGCTTACATTTTAGATAGAGGGATACATGCTAGTAATAACAATAAGAATTAGGAAAATTCTAATAGATGTTTATAGGATATTGTTTAAACATCATATTTAAATCGAAAATTGTGCAGTTATGATTTTTATGTGTTTGACTTGTATTTTTAAGACAACATTTTTTTTATGAGTTTTTTGAATAATGTCCTTAAAACATTTGTTAGCAAGACAGATGCTAATAAGCGTTTAAAGGCAATAAATTCTCGAAAAGATTAAATATGTTTTTGGTTCATATTACATAAATATAATAATTTTTTGTTTTAGTCTTTCTAAAAAAATTCTTCGACTTTTAATCTCTCAAAAGTTTTCCACCTTCACTCATATATAAAATTCATATTTTTGAATAAAATTTTGCAGAAAAGTCTATGATATTATAAGAATCTTTCATTTCTTTTTAACAAAACATGAATTAAATAGGAATTCTTATGTTTTTTTTAAAAAAAAATCATATTTAATTCATCTTTTGTTAAAAAATATATTTTTTGGAGATATTTTACAATATTCTACACATTTCTACACAATTTCATTAAAAAATGCATGAGCTGACTTTAAAATAGGGACTAAAAGTTGTGATTGAAAATTTTATAGGAACTAAGTCGAATGAAAATTTTAAAGGGACTAAAATGAAAAGTTGATATATTTATAAAGATAAAATAATATATTTAATCATTCTTAAAAACCATAATTTCGATGCTTGTACTTCTTGTATGAGAGTAATAGTCACTTTGGTTTCTGAATGTGTAATGATTAATCACAATATTCTTAAATGTTTTAAAATTTCAAAAATAGTTCACGATTGTGCATCTTGTTAATCAAAATAGTATCTGACGCTAAAATAATCTCTTAATGTTCACAATAACTCTTTTCATATAATGACTGAAATGAAAATAAGTAAATACTTACAATGATTGATATGAAAATAAGTAAATGTATTGAATGACTAATACAATAATATTAATTAAACATTTTAACATCATGAACTATTTTGACCAACGAAGAGCACAGTCAAAGACTATTTTAAAATTTTGATACATTTAAAGACTATTCACTATTTTTTATGTTTGGTGGTGGCCGAGGTTCAATCCCCAGACCTTACATATTTTATGCATTGTCCCTACCAACTGAGTTAAGGTCACAAGAAGCTATTCACTGTATATTCAGGATCAAAGTTGACTATTGCCCGATATTATATCGTTATGAAATTCATGCTCTTTATCGCGGCTTGCTCTGATCTTGGCCTTTAGGCTTCCGATGTGTTATTTGTTTCTCATGTTTTATGTTGTTCACTTGGTGAAGAGCATTTGAATGTTCACCACTAGTTTGAGAACTTGGTAGTTAGCTTCATCGTGGTTAACGAGGGTTGGTTATAAGTTTCTCATTGAAAGAAAAAATAATATAAACAACATCACCTTAAAATAATAATAATGGTTAAATATGTTTTTAGTGTTCACATAATCACGAACTTTCAAACGTAATCCTATTAAACTTCAATTGTAATTTTAATCCTCCATATAATACTACATTTGATAAAAATAGCTTATACTTTGAAAATTTATAATAAAATGAATAATTTTAGTCTTCAAAATAGTCTCAAACAATGACTAAAACTTAATAATTTTTTTAAAAAAGCCAAACTTAAAAGTTGATAATTTTTGAGCGACTAAAAAAATAGTTAAAGATAATAATAATAAAAAAATTGATGAAGACAATTAATGAAACTTTGTAGTTGGAATATACAACTCAAATTTTCAATATTCTTTAGTTAACATATCAATTTATTTATTTGTACCATAATAAAGGGTGCAAAGAGTATCGTAGTATAT
>Ga0209282_1000918_pt1 | contig 15368 bp, 8 predicted proteins | sample Mtrugardesep15_FD_187529 | JGI IMG/M metagenome (GOLD analysis project Ga0209282, IMG submission 187529) | Root nodule microbial communities of legume samples collected from California, USA - M. trunc garden sep15 (SPAdes) (version 2) | ecosystem: Host-associated > Plants > Roots > Nodule...
ATCTTTGCCAGAAATATTTATGCTTTTTTAGTTGTACCGAGAGCTTGTAGATGCCATCTTGTACTGTTACTATCACATGAATGGATTATATGATATGAACTTATGGTCTAAAATTTCATGTGGGCAAAATTTGATTCCCACTTTTTGCTTGAACCCTTTGAACCTTTGACTGTCGTTAGACGTACCTAGGGCTGACAAGTGATAAAGAAAAGAGAGAGTATCTAAATGGGGTGCCAATTTCATTGTTTTTCATGGATCAGGTTTGGCTGCTGTAGTGGTTCCACGTAGTAGTTAATCTCGACCGCAGATTTGTGATCTAATGGTTCAGATTTATCTAATGTTGATTTGACAGTTTAACATAGTATAGGATCTTGACGTTTCATTTTTTATTAGAAGGTCAACCGTAGTTAATGTGTCCATGCAGGAAGTAACTGTGTTATATCCAAATCCGTTTTTCCAAAAGAGTAAATTAATAAAATGAAATGACATATTTATGCCATTAATCAAAATATATAATAGACCCTTCATCTTGTGCTATCATCTTTTAAAAAAAAAAAAAAAAAAAAAAAAACCTCGTGCTATCATCTAATAACATCAAAACTTTTCAGTTTGCAAGTCATGTTCTTAGAGACCAAATTAAACGATTAGAATATCGAAGAGTTTTAACTCTATTCTTAACAAAACTTACAATGTTGATATTTTTTTGTTTTTGTAAATAGTTTACCCGTGTTATGCCCACATCGCATGGGTTAAAATTAAACGATTGGAATTATTTAGAGACCAAATTGACAATAAATAACTATATTTTATAATTAGTACTATTTTAAAAAGAAAAATCGAGTTCTTTTATTTTAAATTTTTTAAGAAACCAAAATAATATATGTTGAATAAAAACCGGCATTATTTTTTACTCTCACGAGTCATGTCCTCTTTATTTTCCTCCCTTTTTTATTTTCTTACTCTCTGTTATGGAGGTTTCTTTATAAGTCCCCTTAATATCTCTTAGGCCTCTTAAAATTCATTTTTTACCCCTATTTTGTACATCCGGAAGATATATCTTCCGAAGCATATCGTTTGGTCTCGGCACCTATATTTCGGAGGTGTTTTTGAAGAATTTAAGCAACAGCGAATCAGAGGGTTCTGTAATTATCTCCTATATGTATTTATTTATTTTTATCGGTCAGTAATAATAAATGATCCACAAAGTATTAGTTAGAGCATTATTGCTGCTTAATATGATGAAGACAAATCCTCCGAGAGATATATTCCGAATGAATAGAACATGGGGTAAAATAGAAATTTTGGAGGCCTAAGAGATATCAAGGGGCTTAAAAAGAACCTACCCTCTGTTATTTCTGTATATCTTAAAATTAATATGCAGGTGATTCAAACTTGGTGGTGATGCCAAAATGATTTTATGTAAAACATAATATGAAGTGAACTTGATTAACATGTTGATGGGAAGATAGAAAATTAAAATATCTACTTGTCTATAATTTAAGACCTTGTTAATTAAAAATAATTTGAATGTTTTTTTAATTGTTTTGTCCATAGGTAGATCTATGTTGGCCACTTTTTTAGAACGAAAATACATCACTTTTTTCACTTTTATTTTTAAATTTTCGTTCAAGTTCATAAAAAAAATTGTATTTTGTTTCTTATTTTTTTGGAATAATTGTATTTTGTTTCTTGATTTCTGTTACTGGAACATTATTTTTAAGGCTTAATTGCAGTTTTAACCCCCTAACTTTTACAAAGTTATGATTTTGGTCCCTTAAAAAAAAACTACAAAACGGCCCCTATGTTTTGCATATGTGACAGTTCTGGCCTCTAATGTCAATTTTGACTTAGTCTACGCTGACGTAGCATCCTAATTGAGGTGCCACGTGTTATTTTTTTTATTTTTTTTGGCCTTGGGAGGCCAAAACTGCTACAGATGCAAAACTTAGAGGACTGTTTTGTAATTTTTATTCTTAGGGGGCCAAAATCGCAACTTTGTGAAAGTTAAGGGGTAAAAATGCAATTAAGCCTATTTTTAACTAGTAAACTTGCTTAAATTTTTGGTTTGTATTTTTTTTTAAGTGATAACAAGATCTATAGAGGAAATGGTCCTATATTAAAAAAAAAACTTTAACTAAAAATTAGAGGAGAAATATTCATAAATTTAGTTCAAATGTCTAATGACGGATTGCTAAAAGCATAAAACCAACATTACAAATAAAACTGTTATGTGCCAAAAATACTTAGTTTAATCTCAAAAACATGACCTACGATGTATAAAAATATAAGAAATGGAGAGATTGAAAAGAAAGTGAAATGAAGCAAGTGAAGAATTAATCAAAATCGGGAAACTTGACTCAATTTTTATTTTAAAAGCAAAATATTTCATATAATAAGTATGGAACCAAGTAGAAGAAGTACTACATCTAAAGATAGGATAAAATATTAAGTTTAATACTGGTTTGATCCTTTAACTTATTTTCTGTTTTCAATTTTGATCCCCTAACTATTAAATATTTTAAATTGGTCATTTATCTTCTTTCCTTCATTCAATTTGGTCTCAATTTATTCATTTTAATCTAAAAAAAAGGAGACCGTTAGATAAATAAGGTCTATCAGATCTAACTGTGTATCACCAATACCAGATTGATTTTACTTTTTTTATTGTTATTGCAATATTGGCAAATACATCACTCAATCATGGATCTAGTTTTAAAAGTGATTCTGGTCTTTAGTGGAAGTTTACCTGGGTAGAAAGTTCATTTATTTGACGTTAAATTTTAGCCTAAATTCTTCTTTTCTCGTGTTTTATGACCATACGGCCGTGAAACAGAGAAGCTACACCTTGTAGCTTCAGGCAGACGTGCATTCACTTTCAACAGAGTGCTTTAGATTAAACAACGTTAAGTGTTTTTATAGTGCAATTGAGAGAAACAATGGTGAGTTTTTCTTCTTCTATAGGATTGTTCATGATAGGTTGTATCAAGATGAAGATGATGAAAAGTAAAATCAATAAGGTGTTGGTGATACACAGTTAGATCTGATAGACCTCATTTATCCAACAGTCTCCTTTTTTTGTGATTAAAATGAATAAAATGTGATTAAATTGAATAAAGGAAAGATGATAAAAGACCAATTTGGAACGTTTAATAGTTAGTGGACCAAATTGAAAACAAAAAATAAGTTAAGGGACCAAATAATACATTAAACCAAAATATTATGGGTACTTTGTCCAACCAAAAAATACACCAAGATTACACCCTTGGTGCCACAACTATTTTGTCAATGCTACCTTAAAATACAATTTATTGGGTTATGAAATCACTCGTAATGACTCCTTGGACATTTAGCCAAGAAAGTTTTCCATGAAGTGCATATTATCCTATCATCCGAATGTTTATTAGAAGAAAAGAAGAACGAATTATAATTATGTGCACACCAAATTGTCCAAATATTGAATGTCATACCAATAATAATTCTTTCAATGTCTTTATGTTCCTGAATAGCCCTAAGAAAGCTGTAGTTGCATGAATACCTCACATTACAAACATTACAAACAACTTTACACTGCATAAATAAATGGTCCTTCGATTCATCCACCGTTGAGCACCAAATACAACCTCTTGTATCATTTCCCAGTACCCTTCTTCGCAAGTTAACTCGAATGAGCCCAATATATGGAGACGGGAACATCTTTGAAGAAACAATCAAGTAGCATGAATTAACTGTGAAATCTCCACCATCCAAATACGCCCATTTTCAATTAACCTATATAGATACCAAAGGAGTTTGAATCACCAAGTTCTTTAGATTCACCAACAATTCATCTTCCCACACAAACAATTTGTGCCTCCACAAACCCGCTTCCCAACACTCCGTGTGGGACAAGAGATCATCCTTTTTTGGCGTTAGCCGGTATAATCTAGGAAAAGTCAACATAAATGATCGGCTTCCACGCCATATATCCTCCCAAAACAAAATAGACACACTACTACCAATCACCCGTTTCCAACCATCTATTAACCAATCACTTTCGAGTTCCTTGCACTTCATAATTCCACTAATATCCTTCCACCAAATTAATTGCAATCTTGACTCAAGTTTACCGATAGCAATTTATTGTTTCGGGAAACTTTGCTCAAGTTTACCGGAATTATTTTCAACTTTCCGTAAACCTTAACAAACTGAAATTTTTCTAGTGGGTGGATGATTTCGAAAATGTTTTAAGTGAAAGCTAGAAGTAAAATGATATAAAAATTAAAAATATTTGCTTTCCACTTTGTCTTAGTTGAATTCGCTCTTTACCCAAACGGTTTTGCTCATTCCTAAAGAAACTGACCAAAATACCCCTATGCATGTTAACTCACGCTAGTGTTAAATAATCGTGAGTTAACTCACGCAGCGTGAGTTAACTCACACAGAGAATTACACAGGGTTTTACATTAATGTGAGTTAACTCACGCTGAGATTTACACTAGCGTGAGTTAACTCATGTTGAGATTTGCACTAGCGTGAGTTAACTCATGTTGCGGGAGTTAACTCACGCGGGGCATTTTGATCTTTTCACTTGGGAATGAGCAAAAACGTTTGGGTAAAGAGCAAAATTCGTCTTAGTTAATCTTTTTGGCCTTTGTTTTTATGGGCCCTATTTAGATTATCTTGGCCCTTTGTGGTGTAGGTCCATCTTACTTTACTTTTAGCTGCTTTCGGTTCCAAGTTTTATTGAGAGCAATTTTTTCTCATTTTTGCTTATGTATTATTCATCATCTTTTCTATGACTTGAGTTGAAGATTCTCCATAATGAAATTTAAAATTTTCTTCAGTTTCTTCTTCTCTCTTCCTATGGAAATTTAGAGTGTTAATATGGTATCATATTTTCATATTTTTGTTGAAAATATGTCTTCTCTATCCATATTTTATTTTGTAGAATCTCTCGAAGATAAGTCTTGCACCATGTATAGGGTTCTTTCCACCATTCGATCGATAAGTCTCACTGTTAGATTTAATGAAATACGACGAGATTTATAGATTCAATGGTAAAAAGTAGACTTGCGCATGATGTAAGAGTAACTTATTTATGCATGTTAGACAAATCCTTATTTTAGTATATGATTGGCATCATGTAGAAAAATATGCCTCGTGCAGACTATAGTGAGTTGAGATACTTCTAGCAAAGGCTATCTCGTTTTAGACAAATATACGATATTTTTTCAAGAGATTTATTTTGAGAGGATTTAAGGACATGCTACTATCTTTACATTAGGATTAGTTAAAAACTAAGAATTCCATTCCACTCCTTTGAAGAGATTATACAAAAAAACAACAGAAAAATTCATCAATTGAGTAATGTTTCCACACAGAATCCACAATCAACTCATGCAATTACAAATAACACGTTTCAATGCTAAACTTTTTGTCAGCTGCTGGAAAAGGTTAACACACGTTCTGCTGTCTACTTAATCTCTACAATCCGTTAAACTCAGTTATATAAAATGCAATTCCACTACTTCTTTATTCATTCGTCCTTCTTTGACATTGTCGAACTATCTGCCACGGCATTACCTTGATTTTCGACATATGGCCTAATGAATGTTCTGCGCCACCAGACCTCAAATGCTCTTTGAAGATTAGGACAGCTATCTCCAGTTTTCAAGAAACTTCCAACCCAAGAAAGCAAAATACTTTGTTGATCCTCCAAAGGCAAGGTGAGAATTGTCCTTCCAATTCCTTCCTCAACAAGTTTCCTATCAAACGACCTGCATCCGTGTTGTAACCAATTGTAGTCACTCATTAGAGGCTGCAGCCATGTTTGCAACAACAATTGCCGTGTGTCTTTCAATGGCAACAACTCCCCTCTACCAATGCCGACATATAGTTTTCCGGAAATGCAGCTGACGTGATAACGGGACACAATCGGCAGCTTTGCATGTAAGACAGCTAGCTCCTGCTGGTTTGCCCATAATAACGCAAACTCATCAGCAGCTTGTTTGTCAACTAAAATATCAAGCAACCACGAAAGGTTATCGGCTTCAAGAGCTATATGTTTTACTACGGAATCTCTTTCATTGCTTGGTTTATCTGCAAAGGTTGGTTCTGCAGCCTGCTTGAAGAGAGACAGTAACGAATCTAAGCAGCTTCTGCATGATCTATATATCATGTCATTACAGCTGTCGGCGGAACGTGCGTAACTTGGAAGACTGTTGTTCTCTCTGAGGAGCTTTAGAACTATGGATTTCATCTCCCGGCGACCTTTTTCCTCGTTGCTTTTGAGAACAAGTTCGATAATCTGGGAAAGTGTGTCTTTTGGGACATTGGAAACGTCAGAAGAAATTCGTTTCAACACAGGGTTGACTCCAATTCCTTCCCCTTGGAGTTGTAGTACAGTTGAGACCACTTTTTCTTCCTCTTCATCTCCAACCCATGGGACAGCCTCCAAATACTCCAAGCATGATTGGACACATGAGCTGAAGCCAAGGAATTCTGCAACCTGAAGGAATATTATATTTTAGGTTTTCAAAAGAATTTTCAATATTTCTTCTCCAAATGGAAATATTCAAGTCATTCTAATAAACACAAGCAAAAATTGCTTATCATAAAAGTCGCCTCAAATCTTTCACAAATCCTTGAATAAAGCAGGATATATATGCTATATACCACATAGTGATCAAAGTGTAATATATAGCTAAACAAAATGTACATACATGCTATTGTTTGGCATTTCATGCAAATTCAAAAAAGACTAAGTTAAAATCAATGCATCTACTCGTATAAATTCCATTATGTAGTGATGACAGGTTTTGTTTTTGAATGGTATATATATATATATATATATATATATATATATATATATATATATATATATATATATATATCAAATGTAGTGACAGATTAAACTGAGATGGATGCTGTAACATAAACATAATTACATCAAAGATGTAAATGAAGAAATGGGAAAAAGTGTCCTGCAGGGTCGCCTTAACTTAGATGATATCTTGGTTCATACTGAACTTAATGCTTGCTCATCTTTCAAAACTAGATTTCCACTAAGACCAGTGTTCATGTGCCTGATAGTATTCATTATCTCAAAACTTGTCACATGTCACTTTTCTTTGGAAAGTATTTCTTTGGTTTTGCTAAGAAGCAAACACCAATAAATTATGTGAGGTTCTTCCTAGTATAATGGTACCTCCATTTTTAGGGACACGCATACCTTTTCGATAAATGGGCTCAAAACCTATGTTTAATTTTATGAATAGGAAATAAAATAAGACATAGGAGGAAAGATCTAAATAGTAGGTCACTGGATTTGATATATTGGATGACATAAAAGGGTTTATTTCTAATACTTCAGAACAAAATGGTCAAATAATAAGGAGACCGATTAGGAATGAAGGCACTATACTATGTACGACACAAAAATATAAATTGTAGGTTTAGTCATCAGCGCCACCTTTTATAGTTAAAACTTGTAGAGATAGGTTCCAAGTTATTTGATCAATAAAAATACTATGACCTTTTAGGAATAAGAATACAATTTATAGATTATGTTTAGAAATAAAACATGAGGTGCCATGATTATATCGCGTTAGTCACAACAGTTTCAATTCATGGAACACTCTACTCTTCAATGCAAGTGTTGTATCTCTGTGTCATCATTAGTGACATACAAGTGATACAAGCCAGTTACGTATATATTTTTTAAAAGTACACAAGTATTTTACTCATTAACCATAGCTTAAAAAAATTTCTAATTCCAATTGAGTAACCAACAAGAGGTTTGTTTCATCATCATCTACATAAGTAATATTTACATCACCAGTTTACTTCGTATGCAACTCTTTATAGAATAGAGAGAACATATCATGTAACAAAAATAATCAAGGCCTCCCTAAAAATATGCATCCATAAATTGCTTTAAAACAAATTATTCTTGAAACAAACAACTATAACACACCAGTTTTCATTTCACTGCAGAAGCTTCCCTTTCATAATCGTAATGTTTCTATACTCGATTACAGTAACAGTGTCACAAATAATAGAAAATCATTCATATTTCCTAGACTAAAACTTCTTATATGCTCCATAACAAATGAATATGCAGTTGCTAGTGGCATTTGGTGTGTAAATGCAATGAAAACCAAATCATTAGAAGCAGCGGTTAATAGCGATATACAAGCCGAAGTACATTAAATCAAACCATATATCAAGCTAATGCTACCGGAAAGATTTATCATAAGGGAGCATGAAATAACTCAACAGAAAGGAGTATTAAAATTAATGACAGTTGTATAGAAAATACCTTAAGAATTCGAAGAATGCGAGAAACATTCTGTTTCATAAGCCGCTGTTTCATTTCCTTGCAGTACATCAAACCAACAGTTTCAACATATATTTCAACATCCTCACAATCGCCGATTTGAAGGCAAGACAGATCAGATTGCTCCGAAATCTTTTCGGAAAAGAAACTACTCTTCTCTATCAGAACATCCCTATGCACACTCAACTTAACAGAAAACCCTTGCTTCGCTAATAAAACCACCTTCATATCACAAGTTCCAGGTTCACCAAACTCAATGGCCACCTTTCTCGGCATGGTTTCAATTTTCGGTCTAGAAGATACTCTCTCAGCAGCTAAAGATGTTCCGGCTAAAGACCTTTCTACACCAATACTACATTGTTGATCATCGGAAATCACCAATCTAGATGATGCAGGTGCAGAACCTCTTCTCTCAGTCACCTGCACTGCGACCGGCTTTTTCTGAACACTAGTTTTCGGTTGTGGTTGTGGTGGTGATGAAGAAGGTTTGGTTTTATTCAAAGGATTTTGAGGCTTATGACTTTTCTGAAACACAACAGGTGAAGGACAACACCAAAACCCTTCAGGGGTAACAGCTATTGGAACATTCTTAATCTTGGCTTGTCCTTGATCTACCCTATTAAGCCTAACATCACCCATGTTTATGAAAAGCAATGATTTTTACAAACACAACTAATTTGGAACAAGATACTAAGATTGCATCAGTGAGAAAATGATGGTGTTGAAAAACCATACATAACCAAACAAGTTACAAGTTTTTCAATGTAACAAACATTAATTGTACTAACTAACTAACTATATAGTCCAGTCAAAGGGTAAGAGAATATTTAGCCAAATTTTGTTCCACTGTTTCCGGAAGTTGAATTCTTCTTTTGAATTAACTGTTTTTCCTTCATAAAAATCAACACTTGTAATCAATCTCTGAAGCTGAATCTGCTTTTTCCTCAAATTGAATCACTGTAGTAACATGAAAACATAAAAAATATTAATTTTAATATTATTTCCTCAAAAGGGTCAACAAAGGAATCAAATCTACATCAAAATAACAGAAAAAATATGCAGAAAATTAAACACAAACCAACCTCACTTTAATTTAAAGAATTTTCAAAAGCATAGAGTTATGAAACAAAACAACCCTTTAGTTAACTACAGATCAGAAGCATAGAAAAACTAAATACAGAAGGTAACAGAAGAAAAACACACAGAAAAACACAGAAAAATGGTTCTTTTCTTAAGAAACCAGCTACTATAACACAAAAAGATTAAAACTTTACCTAAAAATGGTGTGTTCTGAAACCCTATCAGTGTTGAAAACAATGAGTGAATTATTTTGTTAAATTTGTAAAGTAGAGAAAAGAAAAACAGCACAGTAACCGAAAAAGCAAAAAGAGAATGGATGATGATAGCTCATGAACTGTGTTTTCTACTTTAACAGTTCCATTCCATGCTTTTGATGATTATTTCACTTTGTGGGTCTCAGAAAATTTTTTGTAGTATTGAATTGGACCACAGAATTATATAAAACTAGTACATTATTTGTTGTATTCTAGTATTTTCATTTTTCAAATGTTATTGTTTTGTTTTTTTGTGAACAAAAACAAAATATAAAGTTAATGTTTTTTTTTTTGTTGTTGTAAGATGTTACACAACTCAGCACACATAATAATAGTTGTGACAGTAAGCATGCATTCAAATTTATTCCATTTTTTGATTATTTTATTTATAGTTCCATAAATGTTTATGAGATTCTTTGTGTCTTAGTTGCTTTAGGAGACCGTCGTTGGATTTTCTAGGCTGGGAGTTATGATCATGTAGAGTAAAGATGAAGTATACTACATTGTGCAATCACTAGTACACCCACTTGTTAAGATGGTTCATGTTCTTGTTTGTTCATGCCAAATTTTGAGGTAGATGAGTGAGGTTTTTATCTTGATATTAATTATAGAAACATGTCATAGTCTTTATTAAAGTATTTTAGATGCAAATGGCTTTAGGTAATAACATCATATGAATCTCTTAGTGTTAATTTACTTTTGGAAAATTTTTGTGTCCATGTGACATGGAAATGATAGATGGTCTAAAGTCCGATCAAAATCAAAAACTTTTATGTTCTTGTTGGAGAACATAAGTGTCGGTTGGAACAAGTGTAAAGTAGTTTCAACGGTGGTTGACGGTTGTCCTTCATTAATACGGAGATGTACCAGCAAAGACATTGTTTGAGTCCGTGAGATCTTAAGGTGTTTTGAAGAAATTTCTCAGAATGAGAGTGTATACCTGATTTCATGTCATATCATTTCAATGGGTGTTTTGGCATGTGTCCTATTTCAATGGATGTTTTGGCATGTGTCCTATCGTTTCTCTTTGCATCAATCATATTGATTTATTAAGCAATCAATTAGAAAAAATATAAATTATTATTCTTGTTTAATTTGGCTATAAGATTTTTTTTATTATAAGGATTGAGTATACAAATTTTATTTTATTTTTTTGGTAAAAGTATACAAAATATTTTAACAAAATTTAGATAGACCGTGGCTAAGCAAAATTTTCAGAGAATATACTAACATGAAGGGAACAGTTGTAGATAATAACATACTACCTTCAAAAAAGTTGAGGGGGAAAATTCATACAAAGAGAAATGAATTGGGACCATGAAAGTGATGAAGTGGAGTGGATGGGAAATTTTATGTAAAATGATAATGAAAAATGTATAGGATGTCTCATTTACTCTGCTCCGGTTAATGAATAGTGAATGAAAGTATATATAATGATAATTACCCAGTTTTTTTTATTAATTTTTATTTTATTATTTATCTTTTCCATACCAAGGAAATTTGTTTTGGTAAAAATTCATGCAGGGAATTGAAAATTGAAAGATGAGATAAATAGTTGAATGGATGGAAATATGATTTTATTTTATTTTGAGTATTAATTAATAATTTACACTAACATCCAATATGAATTAAATATTTCTCCACGTCATACCATAAAAGTGTAGTGTAGTGGGGTGATTTGACAGAATACACAATCACTATCGGATGACAATATAAAATTATTTTACACGGTAAATGTGCATTTCATTTTTATTTTTTTATTTTTAAAAAAAAAAAAAAGTTTAAGTGAGTTAGACTCCGGAGAGTCACTAAGATCAAGACAGACCTCAAGACTCAAAGAACTACTTACAAGTTTGGAGTTGGTGCTAAAAAATTGTTGATTTAGTAGAGACTTGTGAGCCGGCTAATAAAACCATCATATCCGATCGCTACTGGGTCAGTGCAAAATTTAATTTTTCAATTTTCAATAGTAATCATCACAAAATTGACAAGCAACCTAACTTTGTAAGTTATTTTGCCAAAAAATTTAGGGAGGCAAGATAAGTGGGAGCATTTGATACATTTACATTCCTGCAACAGATAAACAGATGAGAAGAAAACAAGAATAACAATTTACCCAACCCAAACATCCTTAAATTCAGAAGGGCATTCCCTAATTATTGCATAGATACATGCATTTAGGTGGAGAAAAATTAGAGAATAAAGCAATAGAAAAGGGAATAAAAGTGGGCTAAGATTTCCTAAATTATTGTAAATCAAAGCAACTTTTATAACAAACTGACTGTGAATCTGATCAAGTATGTCGAAGACAGTTGACAAATTATACTTCGATTCACAGAGGTATCCCGCCTCAATGAGATGTTCAATGTGTCTCGTCTTTTAGGAGACAAACTAAAATACAACCATTCAATGTTACACATACATAATTTCCTTATTGGACGATAAATGTTACACACACAAACAACTTATTCCGGCAATATACTGGACAGTCTAAAAACACTTGCAACAACAGAAAAATGTCGAGGTTCTAGTAAAGGCTTCCTCAGCATTTCAAAGATCCACAAAGACATGGATAACCTTCTCCGGGTAAAAGCTCATAGTCATAATTATATGTCAATTCTTCATGCAAAGCAATCTGTTAACAAGAAACAAAGTCACAACTCACAAGATTGGAATTTTTCATTTCTGTAAAATAAGTGATGTGTGAATATAGAGGAGACAGTACTCACATCTCGACTTGCGTAAAGACCAATATGTGTATGCTTACAATCCGTGCCCTCTACAAGAACTTTGTAATCCACAAGATTGGGTGAACAGCTGCAACAACAATAAGAGCAAACCACCAATCATTTAGTTGTAAATAGCGTTTATTTTGTAATTATGTATAATAATTGTATTCAACCCATTAATCAGGTCCGTTAGTTTAAAGTACTCTATATAAATGTAGTTATTAATGTTTGTAATCTTTTATCAGCTTTGAAACAAATTAGAAATATTTTCTACACATTCAATAACTTTTTGGAAATTTAATCTTATGCTTAATCATATTCAGAATATAACAAAACCATCTTATGTTCAAGGAAATAATATCAAAGTCCTAATGATGTTGCCAATTAAAAATGAACAAATTGCACCATGTTAATTTTTTGTCTTATCAAATCTATGCTCACCTGTTATTGATGAACCTAGACACATTTCCATATGTAGTAGAATCAATGACATATCAGGGATGTCCTTCGACCAATCTACTCATATGGTTAGCACGAGCATCGATGTCGAAGAAATAACTGCAATTTTCTTTGCTATATTTAGTATAAAACAGGCCAAGTCAGTAAAAAGGAAGAAACATCAAGCAACCAAAAGAAGAAATTACGTCATGGGAGAAATGTAAACCTTCCGCGTCTGTTGTGTGCCTCCTGCTGTTCTAAAACTTCACCAATGTACTCACACACGAACGTGCCACGCAAAATAGCCTCGCCAGCCCTTAATCCAAATCCCTGTGAATCAGATAACAAACGTCAACATAAAAAGCTTTTTGAGAGTCATTTTGAATTTATTAACAGAAGAATAGTTGCCACCTTTTTCTCTGTTATAAAGACTTCCAATTTAACGCAAACTCCGTTCTGCAATATTCTGTTTGGACAGGTTTTATTGCATCCGCACTTATCGTTACACTCGAAGACAATACTACCTTCCTGAAGTTTTGTAGAGAAATTTCCAGCATTGGAAAAAATTAGTTACAGATTAGTAATACAGAAATAGAAAAGAGAAATGTAAGATGTAAATTCTACTAGGTAATTCTAAAAAAGTAAATAAAATACCCTACAAAATGAATATGTTAGGATTTTAGCATATTCTTGATATGGTGTTAACAAACAATACTTAACTAACATATTCAGAACTGCTTGGATTAGGGATATATTGTAGTTTACAATTAATGGAAATAGTTTACCTCCAATATGATTCGACCATTTACATCGTATGCGAACCTTCCGGCCATTGGTTTCCCAAATATGTCTTTTTCTTCATCATAAAGGTATCCATGATCACATGTTTCAGGACAGCAAGTAGAACAGAAGCAACCGCAATACAGTTGCGGATCCTGCTAGCAAAATAGTAGGTTAAATATTGTCGGGAAAAAAACCACAAGGATGAAGTGTTTTTTCTTAGAAAACTTTCTCTAGCTCCATTTTTTTTTTTTTAAAATGTCAATCTGTATTCTTTGTGAGTTCTCAATGATAGAATTCCGTCCGATTTAGCTCCTTTATAAAACACAATTACATAGAAGCTACTTATGAAAAATAAAAGAAACAAAAAACATTAATTTTTGTAAACTAGAAATGAACTCTTGTATCATTAGATTTTGACTATAGAAAAATTAAATCAAAGACAAATACCTCATAATCAAGACTAGGCAATCGATCAAGCATCGGCTTCGTCACATAGGTAAACATCTCCCAAGGCTTAGGAAGATATACATATCTCTCTGGCTCATGCTCACAAATATAATGTAGTACTTGTAGATCTACTACACATATCACAGGAGTTGATTCCGCCGCAAAGCTTATGTCATTGCATAACACTATAACCTTTCGCGACGACCCTGATTTTTCCTTAAAAGCATTCTCATTATCAATACAAGAGTCTTCATTATGATCATTACCAGAAAGATTGAGCGTTTCGCCTAAGATGTTCTTTGCAAAGAAAGGATCAACATCATTGATGACCGACACTGGATTGATCTCCAATGGACTTTCCGGATGTGCCAACACCAAGTCCTTGCAAATCAGGTTCTGGGAACCACCGCAATTTTCTTCAGCTTTCCTCTTTAATGTACGACGGTTTGAATTTGAGGTCTGGCCCGTCTCGGCTTTGTGCCAATGTCTCTTACAAAAAGAATATCCGGGACGGGAATGATACTTACAGCTATTGCCAGCACCCGTTTTACCTCCACAAATGGGAGTGCTTACTTTAAGACGTCTTTCTTTGATGTTTGAGGAATGGGCACAACAGTATATATTGTTACCAATTGCGGTTCTCACACACTGCCTTCCCTTGTCTTTGACATATGCTCGACATTGTCGATCCTTAGTACCAGGTTCTACAAATATTTGAATAGCCATTTCATCTACAGGCCTTGATACTGTTCCACTGCTAAACGAGATCACTTCTGCAGATTCTTGCAAGCTAAGTGAATCCATTTGGTTTTTTACAGGAGGCTCTTTCATTGCAACTGAACTGTCGCTGAGTTCATCTTCAAGTTTTGATATATCATATTCGCGATTTACAACGCAAATATGTTCTTCAAAACAATCTATAGGCATGACTGAATCTTTGTTATCAAAAGGCGTGACTGCTCATTAAAAGGTATCCAACCACAGAAACAAATATAGTTTCACTTAGTTTAAAGTATTCAATATCCAAATTGTAGCAATGATCTAATAACTGAGATCTCATTTATCTTTATAATATTTTTTTTGAGATCTTGTTATTTAACACTGGGCTGGGCAAATCCAAATCTAGAGCCTGTTTGTTTTAGCTTTTTTTAAGAAAAAAAAAACTTTTTTTTAAAAATAATCACTTTTAAGAGTATTGCATCTGTTTGTTACAGCTTTTTAAAAAAATCAGAATCTAAAAAAATTCTAAAAACAACTTCAAATGAAAAGCTGTTAAAATAGCTTCTCAAAAAAGTGATTTTTATTACGATAAACAAACAC
>Ga0209282_1000920_pt1 | contig 15360 bp, 10 predicted proteins | sample Mtrugardesep15_FD_187529 | JGI IMG/M metagenome (GOLD analysis project Ga0209282, IMG submission 187529) | Root nodule microbial communities of legume samples collected from California, USA - M. trunc garden sep15 (SPAdes) (version 2) | ecosystem: Host-associated > Plants > Roots > Nodule...
TAATGAAATAATTATGGTCCATCTCATTCAGTGAAAAAATTTTAGTTGACATTGTATCCCCGATGGAAAAAAAAATCAATTTTCGGAAGCAGCTGATTTAGAGCCAATTCTTGTAAACAACAGATCAATATCAAACCTGTGCATGTGGATTCTGAACTTCTACGCCACTGGACTTGTGAGATTTTGTCCATTCCACAAGAGGATCGTGGATAAAAGTTTCGAGCACGCTCATGAGAGTCTCCCTGTGTGTCCTCAATACAGAAAGTGTGATTTCGCAAACCCTCAAGAAGATACCCTCATATCCAGTGATGCCTAAGCCATCAATCATGTTCTGTAGGTTTTATTGCAAAACCAACCAGAACCAAGAGGTCGGCATTCGTACACATGAGAACAAAAAAATTAGCATCAAGTGTGATAAAGTATCATCAGCATGAAGTATAAAAATATTATATCTTAAGTGCAAGTGCATGATCTGCATTGCTTGTAGAAATAATATGTATGATATTATTATGATTTATTTTTCTATTTAATTATAATTAGGAGACCATTATAAGTATATGTCAGAGTTAGTACTTAGACATTTCTGTCATCGCCGTAAACATTTATAAGCAATAGTCATAATTCAAGTCTTTTTTTTCCTTCTCTCTTTATATACATTAAATAATTTCAAGAATATATATGTCTTTTCAGAGGAAAAGATAAATAACATAAAATATGGCAGATTTGCATATGTTTTCTAATTACAGGCCTCTCTTACCTGTGTTAGCCTGAAAGGAACAAGTTCGGGTTTCTCCAATTGCAAACCTTTGTCAAATAAGCAACTGAAATCAACGTGAACACAATCACCGCTGGTAGAATCAAAAAGAATGTTTTCACCGTGCCGGTCACCCAGTCCCACAATATGCCCAACCATGGACCAAACAGCAGTCGTGTGAGCGTAAGCAACACGTGCTCTGAACCACGCAGCAGGCTCAGAAAATGTTGTCAAGAACCATTTATGGAAAACAGGAGGAAACATTGGAAGTATTTTGTCCTTCAGCATCTCATCCTCTGCCATTTTACCTTGACATTGATCATAAATTCGCTTAATTTGAGGATTTGTTTTCTGCCGATCAAACTTCCCGCAAGTGATATATATGTCTTGAAGAATTTGTCGAAGCCCACGAGTGTGGGGTACCCACTCTACCAGACCACAGTCCTCTGTCAGAGGAATCACAGCAAATGTGCGAATATATAGCTTCCTTCTACGACTTTCAGGATATTTGGATAGCAGTCGGTTAATCATTGCTGTGAACTCCATCATACGAGCATCTTTACGGAGGTCATCCTTGGGTTTGCAGAGAAACGGGCGCTCAAGGCCATCACTACCCAGTAGAATAATCTGAGATACAAAGGCATTCATCAAGAAGACGGTACATAAAGTGATACATAACAGTAGACAACAGTGGCATTCAGTTAAGTTCTACTGAAGACGGGTTCCTCAGACCTGCCCAGCATCTTAAGTTAACCAAATGGATTAAAGGAAATGTTAGCATGTGCCCTAAGGCACAAGTTAATGAACTAAATACAGAAATATTTTCTCGGAATTTGTGCATTCAATTCTTCAAAAGTTTAAAAATCGTTTCTTTATATACAAATTTCTACTTTTAGATAACTTAACATGTTCCCCAAGATCCATCGTTTAATATGAAAAATTAATCACCCGGTCAAGTACAGAATGGTCTCCGTGGAGTTGGCACATGTCACATCAGTTTTATGTGAAATGCAACCCTAAGAGAATCATTTTTCCTCTGGCATGATATGGTCATCCCTCCATGAAATTTCAAAAGTTGAGAATAAACACGTGCATTTGGAGATTACCCATCCAATTATTAATGTGCATATGCAAAGAATGTTCCTAATTATAAGCAATAAAAATATCGTATTCTGTTTTCATGAGTTATGATGCTTACTCGTTTTAAATTATGTGGGAACGCAAAAAATTTTGTACCACACCATGCACATAAACAAAATTAACTGCCTACTCAAGAATCACAAAAACAACACAGGCATATTCAGGGAGAAATTCACTGATAACATACTTTCTTAGGCCGCTGAAGTGATGATAAAATTTCAGCCTCGTCAGCAATGCCTGATATAGTAGGAAGATCTGTGGCAGAAAATATATTAGACATAAGTGAATTACCCAGATTCCCATCATAAGCTGGCAGATTTACGGTAAGAGACTGTTGAATTGGCATTATAATTCCCAGGGGCATCATCCTCTTTAGAGCACTAAATTCAGTTGAAAGATTAATTGTCCTTGCTCTTGACTGACCAGCATGGAAGCATAACTTGATCAGATGGTCGATTAGGCTAGCAAATTGAACAAACAAACTGTTCTCTTCACTTCCTGGCTTGAAATCTTTACGTGCACCTTGTATAATTTCAGCTGCTGCTTCGCGCCTTGAAGGAACGGTGGATTTTGAAACTGCAGCCATAATCCATAGGCCCTGTTGTGGATACTGTTTGAGAACAGAGGTAATGATAGGTTTGACTAGTTTAACAATAGCACCATTTTGATGGCAAATTCTTGAAACCAATTGTGGTAGCACTGTCAACCAATGGTATGTTGGTAAATCCTTCAAACAGCTTGTCATAAGCTTCGTTACCTATCAAAGCAAAAGACAAAATAGTAATTACTATAAACGCAAAAAGCAGTGAACAAAAAGAATGTGAATGTTTCGTAAAAAAAACTAAAGAAATGTCTATTTATTGAAAACAGACAACAAAGAGAGAAGAAAAGTTATCCGCCCACCTGACTTAGCACAGGCTGTAAATCCTTTTTTGACGAACCACTTCTTAGACACATGCTTCCAAAGTCAAACCAAAGGGTCAATAACCTTGGAAGTGCCTGAAATAGATTCTTGTGTCCCCTGTGAAGTCCTTTTGCGTAGAATAACAACACATCATAAAGATAAGACCACCAACGCCTCTCATTATTTAAGTTTGAAGAACCAATAGCAACACTTGCAAAAGGAACTAGTCTAGGGCCAAGTTCAACATTCTCCTCCTGGCGTTTCCTAGCATCAACAAGCACTTCATCAAAATACTTAGCGGCATAGAAGTATCCTTTCTCCCATTTAGGTTGCAGTTCCCTCACCCTGGTATAAAGAAGTGTTACATCTTCCTTCTGTTTCTGCCCGGTGTAATGAGTCCACCTTGAGTACAGAAGAAGGGTCTTCGCAATGTCTCTGTTCTCATTTAGAGCTTGACTTTCACAAACAATAGGTGGGGGATTAAGTGGTACAAGGGAAAGGCTAGTAATAGATGAAATTACAGCAGCACCTAAGACCTCAACAGGCATGTTCAAGAGAGACTGTTGCAGCACTGCTATGGCACCATCAGCCCGCCGGGTGCTCCAGAGGAGTTTTGCTTTTTCCATGTGAACGTTAGGTGTGCCAGAGGCCTGGGCTTCTAAAATTGCTCTGTTGGCTGTTTCATAATGACCAGCCAAGCGACATAGTTTTGAATATTGAAGCCAGCAATTGCCAACTTGAGCACCAAGACTACTTGAACCAAAAATCAATCTCCTGAAAGCTAGGAGTGGCTCCCTAGCCCAGAGTGATGATTGTGTAATTCTAAGTCGATTCTCCCAGTTGTCTACTAACTTAGAGAAAGCTGGATCATCTAAATGGAATGATTTCTTTAAGAAAGAGTCATCTCCCAAAAGAGAATGGAAGTCCTCCAATTCCCGTAGAAAGTGAAGTTTTACAACAAATGGGTAGGCCCGCGTGTAAGAATCCATTCCTGCAGCAGCTATGGAAGCAATTAGTGACTGCTTGGTTAAAGCAATTTTCTCTGCAACTGAGTAGTGGTCCCTCTTCATCATTGCTTGGAGAATCTTTGCGACATTCAAGTCAAATGAAGCATTACTTTCCGAGCTACTGCAAACTAAACTGTCATCTTCAGCTCCACTTAGGTACTCATCCATCAAATCCCACCTTCCAAGCCTCCAGGCAGCCTGCACACCTTGCATGCACCATGCTTTCTTGTACCGAGGAATCCTAGAAACTAAACCATCAACATGAGTGACCATTGCCTGAAGGTGGCACATATTTAGTAAACAGTCAAGAACATCTGAATGCCTCTGAACTGAGGTCGGTTCCATCTGCAAAGCTTGTTCGCAAGAGGTTAAAACATCAGCCCAATTCCCAGCCTTTTTGTTCATTAATAGATGATCTTGTAACCTCAAAGATTTACTTAAACATGACAGGCCAGATAGTCCATCAGGCTCATCCAAACAGCTGTATATTTCCATAAGATGGGAAACATCTTCATCCTCAAAGATGCCACTCCTCTCGGCAGCAGGGTTGAAAGCACCGGACTTTTCCCTCACATGAGACTCAAAGTACAGCAACGACCTGGCATAAGCCTGGCACCTAAGAGAAGCCTTAGCAAGAGTCACCTTCGGAATCACAGATAGAAGCTCTGAGACATATTTACATTGTACAATGAGTTGGTCTTGATCTGTCAGGGAAACTGGACTTTGATCCTTTGACTTTTGTTGCTTAGAAAGAGATGATTGAGAAAGGGAGAGAGCAACTTCTTGTTCAACATCATCCACCCACTGTCCAAGATTATCAAGAAGAGTGAACACAGATTGAATACAGACTTCACTTTGACCACCACTGAATCCATTAACTGGAGCTCCACTATTCTCTGATGCAGCCGCATCAAGAACAGATAGGATTTCCTGTGTTATGCTGTGGCGTGCCTCCTCAGTACCATGACATACAGCATTAAGAACCAAGTAGGGAAGCAAATATATTGATGTTTGCATATCATGGCGTACAATACCTCGACAAGCATAAAAGATGCTTGCACGAGATCCAGTGGCATGCACAGTCAGTTTTATTATCCAAGAGAAAATCCATTTTCTAAATGACAGAGATGAATGGTAAATAGGGCCAGCAGATGTTGAGTCGGTTACTTTTGGAAGAAAAAACTTAGATGTTAAGCATGGGGCTATTATCTCTTTCACATAATTAGAAAACCTATCCCATAATTTTTGGCCCCTATTATTCGTCGCGTCACCACCAGTGGTAGTCCTGATCTTAGTTGAAGCATTCTCATCCAGTGAAGCCCGACAACCAGCAAATTTTAGCAAATCCTGTATAGCCACTGCAGCAGAGTCTTGAATAACAGTATCAGGTGCAGATCTAAATGCCCGAGCTAGATGCTTGTGGATCAGCTCAAATATAAGGTCATCATCAGAGCATTGAATTTTGAAACGTTGAGATGAAAACCCTTTTACCTTAGCAGGGTCAACAGCACCAAGGGCTCCAAGACAATCAGCACAGACCACCTTCAACCGCTGCCCAACTGTGGTCCTTGATTCTTCTGCACATCCTCTTAATAATGATGTAATCAGCGAACTCAAAACATCCAAGTCTGAACCAGCTTCAGCAGAGATTAGATCCGTAATATCCTTCCATCTCAAGTTCAGAAGTTTGTGAAGCTCAGATGCTACCATGTACCTCACATTTAAGTTCTCATGATTTAAACCATCAACCACGTCTCGTAGTTGATCCTTCAAAGCCATTGTCCCGCGAGCATCCTCAATTTCTTGGTTCACTTGCACCAAAGCAGGTATACTGGGCAGCGGAGGGAACTCGGATATATGCTGCTTTAGGATATCCCTATTCTTTAAAACAAGTTCTTCTAAAATTTTTACCACTTTGCCCAAATGTATTGAGGGATTTTCTTTGTCTCTTTCCAAGAAGGGAAGAAGAGAAGCAAAAACTTGAGAAATTATATGCTTAATGCTAGATGGTGAAACTTTAGATAATTGCTTTATGAAAAAATGTAAGACAGACAGACCCTCCAATTGCAGTGATTCTTTGTCAATAGCATGCAAGAGAAGCACCATCAGTTTTGGCACATAAGTATTAAGATGAGAACCCATCATTCTAATCAGCATCTCAATTCGATTTAATGCTTGTTTACGAAGCAAGAGATCATCAGAATGGAGCATTTTTCTGTCTATGCTGTTAAGAAGGAAGACAAAATAATTCCTCAAAAATCCTGGAAGATCTTCTGCACCGGTTAGAACTTTAGCAATGCCTTTAATCATCTGAGGCACTCTAGCTAATCTGTCAACAAACGGAAGAATAAGTGAAGGACATGCAAAGCTCATGTACCCTTTGTAAGAAATATAGTATAAAATCCATTTATATCTCTTCAACTAACTGCTTGAACTTTCGGGATAATTGGTTCACCATTAATGACCTGGTATCAAAGCATCTATAACCAAGCTTTTTAGAGCTCGGTCCTTGCTAACCTCATTCTTCCAATAAAAAGGTTGAATTTGAAGCATAGGGTTGGAGAGTCTATATGTTGTCCGTGCTTCAAACACAAATTCGTCTCACTTGAGAGGGGGCGTTAAAAACAAACATAAAAAACTATTCATATGTCTTCACCTAACAAGTAGAGCTTTTGGGATTGTTAGTTCATGACACTCTTAACATTACTTTGTTTGTTGTTAGAACTTGTATAAGTATGAAACCTTCTTTTTGCTTATGATAGAAATCAATAGGAGTATCGTAAAAGAAATGAATATGTAGAACTAACTCTAATTGCTAGTTAATACCAATAGTGAAATAACCAGTTTCTGTTAGTCAAAGATGAGTGAATAAATACAATAAAATAATAATGATTGTAAATTGGTTAATAATAATAAAAATAAAATATAGTATAATATAACACTTAACATAGCTAAATCTGAGGCAAAAGCAACATAGTTTCTGAGACAAACATATGAATTTAAAATATTAGTATCCAGATTTGATAGTAGCCAACCACAATGTGATCGACAAAGTGCACCCGTGAGAAAAAGTGCAATCAAGTTTCAGACGTATCTAGTTACCTTTTGCTTATCTCATCTGAATCACCAGCATCTGTAAAGCATACAAGTTCATCTAGAAGATTCGGTAAAGCAGCAACATATATTTCCTTCTTGTCAGAACCAACGTGTGCTTGGTAAAACTGCTCAGCAGAAAGTAGCGATTGGTCATCTGTTTGATGAAGAGCAAAGGCAAACACTTTTGGCAGCCAATCAATTATCAGAAGCGCCATAGGGCTTTGTGGGTCCTCTATCGCACGCACCATATGAGTGTTTACATACTTGGCTAACTCATTTAAGGTGTCAACTGCTTGACTATTATACTTCTGAGCCACCACAAGCTTTGGGAGAACAGAAGGAATCATTATCTTGACAAGTTCTTCAGTCTCAATACCAAAAACAGATTCTGCAAACTCCTTCACCAAGACCGGGCGGCTACCAAGTCTCTCAGAGAGATAATCATACAGTTCATTACGAATATGAGCATATTTAGAAATAATTAGTTCAAGACCTCCACTAAGATGGAAATGACAAGATTTGGGTATTAATCTTGACGCATTCATTCTCACAGTCACATGTTTGCTATCAAGCTTATCAACCAACAGTATAAGAGAAGATAAAAACAGTTTGCTACCTATATCAACAGAAACCATTATTTCTGCAGTACATTCCATTAAAGTCTCTAATATATGTGGATCTGGACTATCAGTGACTGTCATGCCATGTTGAACTGTATCCAAAAAACTTTGCTCCTTGCTTTTATCCGGATCTCCAGCAAATATTAAACTCAAAATACGGCCATCCATAAATGAACTAATATGACTGCAAAATGCATCTCTCAATTCCTTGCTCCTACTAGTCAATAAATATTTTACACATTTTATCCACTCAAGCCTTGTATTGAGCAGAATACCAGGGGCACCATGTGCAAGGATGCGATGAATAACTTTCACGCAGGAAATCTGGACATCCTCTGATGATTCATCAAAAAGAAGATTAAAAAATAAAGATTGCAGCTGCATGAAACTACAGTCCGAACTAACTTCTGCTTCTACTAGACACGTATCAGATCGAAGAATGACGGGAGGAGGATGCCGCTCATTGTGATTGCGAAGAAATTTTTTATCGCATTTTGAACAGCTGAAACCTTGCAGTAAATCATCTATCGTCCAACTCGATCTTCCACTTTCCCCCTTTAGAAATAAACGGCACTCATTCCTAGCAAGACCGGATTCAGCTCGTCTGCATCCAAGAAGGCATGACAATAGGCCAAGAGATATGGGAAGAAGTTTCTTTACCTCTTTATCTGTTCTTAAGTACCTGCATATTGTACAGAGAGAAGTAACTGTTTAAAATCAAATCATTTATAGGACAGGCAACCCACTTAAAGAAAAAAGATTTTCTCATTTCAAAGTGTGTGGTTCATTAACTGAATCCAACTAGACTAAATAATATTGAAAAGCAAGCTCCATGTGCATACATGATGACTTTTTAACAGAAAACCCGTCCTAGGAAATAGACCCAACAGTTCAAAGGAAAGAAAATAACTTAAGAATATAATCTTTGAATCAGCTACTGCAATTGAGACATTGAAATTAATACGCCTATATTCAAACTAACCAAACGACAAGTCTGACATGTTATTGAAATATGTATGCAAAAGTATCTACAAAGTTTACTTACTCCATCCTTTCAAAGACAGGAGGTGATACATCAAGACCAGACCACAAAACCATCACTGGCATAGAAATAGCTGCTTCAGTCCTGACTTCTTTAGCTTTATCATGAAGACCCAAATCTAAAACTTCAAGAACAGCTTCAGTGCTCAAGCTTGGACCTAACTTCGATAATACTTGAAGAGAGAGGCATTTAATTTTCCATGGCAATTGATTATCAATAGCAAGGAGCGTATGAGTCCAGGGAAGTTTAAGCACAAAAAGCATAAGGTCTACATGGTAATTCTCATTCTGTAATGGGTTGTTCTCCTTGAAAGAGGCACCTGATTGAGAGAAGTTACAAGTAAAGGATATATCGAGAGAAATCAGTGAAATCCCTATATTCGGTTGCTTACTAACAAATCCCCCCCAGAAGAACCAACAACCTCGCTTAATGTGCATAAGGGCACAAGAGGACAGTACCGTAAATCTAGAATGCTACTAGCAACAAGATATTAAAGAACCCTTAAAAAGAGCCATGAGTGGAAATGGTAAACTTGGCTGTACAATAATATATGGAAAATGTTAACGAGTGCCCCCGGGGCACTCTTTAAGCACTTAAAGTAGTAATATTTCATGAAAGTTTGTGCATTTATTGCATTGGAAATTGAAATCTTTACTTTTTTTAAAGAATAATTTCTTTATTAAGAATGCTTAAAGAGTGCCCCGGGGGCACTCGTTAACAAGACCCATAATATATTTAACAAGACTCTCAATATTACATACAGCATGGATAACAACTTTGTATGAAGTATATTATTTTAATGCCTTCAATGCCGTTTTTTATATCTAGAAACATTTCAACACAAAAAAAAGCATTGAGAGATATCGAACACGTCATCATGATTCATGTCCAAAGTCTACCAAAATCAAAAGAATCCATTGAGAGAATAATAATCCTTATAATCTACTTGCCATCAAAGAAAATCAGACACAAAGTAATGTAATCACCTAGAAAGAAGTATAATGTTTTCATGCTAAGGAATAAAGGAAAAAGTAGATGTTAATTCACAGAAACAGTTAAGAGGTAAGGTCCAAAACTTACTTTGCAAAAGCAATACGCTGTGAATTCCTTCTAGGTAGGTGGAAATATCTACAATAATCGAACTTCCTTGTTTCGCCTATAAAGACATAGAACTTAGTTTGTTGGAAAATAAACAAATTACTCCCTCCGTCTCTAAATTATAGTTGTTTAAGGTTTGTGCACGATTATTAAGGAAATTATTGCTTGCGTTGATTTCAATGGTAAAATTAATATCATTTACTCAAATACCCCTATTAATTGTAGTTAGTGGAGTAGTTAAGTTGGATGAAATTCAATAAATAAGGGTATAATATGGAAAAAAAATAATAAATGCTGAATTGGTATTCTAAAGTGACAATTATTTTGAGAAAAAGAAAAAATGCTAAAGAGACTATTATTGTGAGACGGAGGGAGTATATAATAGGACTTTGCAACCGTTCCTACCTGCTCGGCTATCCAAGAAAGCCATACAAGCATCTGCTGAAAGATTCTGATAGACAGATCACTCTCTGGATAAATAGAGAAGGCAATGCATAGATTGCTAAGTGCAGATAAAGCAATATCTGGCCTCAAAGAACAAGGTCCAACAGCGGGAGCATTTAACGACTGAACAAATGTTAGAAGAGATTTATTCATATGGTTAGCATAATCTTCTACTCTTTGGCAAGTAACTATACAACTATATTTGCATTCCGCCTCAATACTGGCATCTGCAACATTAATTTCTTCATTTAGTTTTTGGCGTTTGGTCTTAAAATTATCCATATCCTGAATGGACCTCTTTTGGCCATGCCTCATGCTTTCAACTGACTTGTTTTCATTTGATAAAAGGGCTACATTCTTAGTGTTTCCTTGGATTCCCACAAAAAGATGTGCACCAAGAGTAGATACAGCTACTTGAAAGCACTCTATCAAAGGTAAACATGGTCCCGGATGACAGAGTGTGGATATGAGATGCTCTGGCTTCCATACATGAGGGGGGCAAACTTTAGCAATTCTAACATAAGCACTGCATAGTGCAACCTGAAAAGAATAATTTTAAGTCCTCTTGATCAACTCCCTTCAAATCTATAAACTTGTTGAAACTGGAATAAACTTTTATGAATAGCTCTCTAGTTAACAAAGCTGCTCCAACAAAAAAATAAGTAAGCATCAATGCTAACCTTAAGTTGCTGGCTTTTGGTTCTCCTCAGTGATCCAAAGAATACGCCGACTAAATCAGTAGCTGTTAATTTGACGATATCTTCTGGACAGCTAGAGTGGAGTGCATTGAGGCAAACACCCAACGATGAATCATAAGCCATGTTTCTGCAGGTGAGCTCCATCTTAATCTTAATGTTGTACATTGTAAAAGACTTCGAAAAAATAATATTTACTTTGTTTTTTATACATAATTTTTTTTTCTTTCAAAACATCATATTGTAATAAAAGTAACAATTTAATCAAAAAGGAAACATACTTTCATAAGAAAATCATTTTGCAGGGGCTTAGCCATAGTGTACTGTTAAAAGACCATTCATATGAGAAGAAAAGGCAAACATATCCAAACCTGAAACGAGGAAGCCCCTCCTTATCCAAATTCAAGATAGTGACTATTGAGCGGATTAAATTCTGATAAGGAATTAGTTCATAGCTTGTCACCGTCACAATGATGTGCACAAAGTCAAAGCAAGCCTTGCAGAAAAACATAAATTGTCAAACAATTGGCATCATTTCCGATAAAATATAAGTAAAATAAGGTGGAAAAACTTGAATTCCAAATTTTCATCAACCATCACCCACCATATGCAGATCAGAATCCCCATAGCATAAAAGAGAACACGCGGAAGAGACAAACGAAGCGTGGACCAATCCTTCAACATGGAGTGTTCCCTCAGTTAGACATTTAGTGAGAAGCTTCAAAATCCAAGTTGCAAAAGGTTGCAACCTGCTTTTGCCACTTAGGTCAATCAACAAACCACAACCATCAACTGGTTTATTAGCCAGTGGAAGATCTTCAACTCCAGAGAAGGTCTCGGAGAAACACTTAACCATCACCCTAGAGGATCCGGATGATAGAGAAGCCACGTGTAAAATATCTATCAATGTGAAAACAAAACAAAAACAGTTACTAACCGAAACACCAGTATCCCAAATTAGTCACCATAAAAAAGGTCTATTTGGATCAAACAAATTAATTAAGCGCTTGTAGCATAATTACTTATCATATAAGTGCATGAATAAGTTATTTCTACGACAAAAGATAAAAATGAAATCAAATTGTATTTGTATAAGTTATAAGCTGTTTTCATAGGAAATAATATGAAAACAGTTGATAGACATGTTGTAAGTTGTTTTGCATAAGTTCTCTCCCAAACAGTCTCACACAAAAGTGTTATGTAAGTAGGTAAGCTCAAATAAATAAACTCAAACAGTAGTATTTAATTTGATTAAATGAGTAGTTAATAGTACCTTGAATGAGGAACATAGAATCAACGAAGAAGTTGCGATAAGAATAGCGTGCATCTGATCGAAGTAATGATAAAAGAGAACCAATAGCTTCAAAGAAAAGAGCATGACGAGAGCGAAAAAGAGGATCGGCAAGAAAAGGAAGCAAACGAGCAATGATAGGTAAAATGGCGGTGTCTTTGCCGTGATAAAACAATACCGGGAATTTGATCGCTGTCCGAGAAATGAGTTTGACTACCGCAATCACCGCTCCCTCGTTTACTGAAAGATGAGGATGATTAATAAATTAAGTAAGGAGATTGTTGAAGAAAAGTAAGAGTTAGGTTACCGGAAGAAGAAGGGAGGACGTGAGTGTGGAGAAGATCGAGGAGAATGGTACGGAAGCGAAGCTCCAGAGCGTCGTGGTCGGAAGGAGTGGGAGAAGAGGCTGCTGCTATTATGTCTCGAAGTTCGCGTACTAAGCTACCGAGGTTTTGCATTGTCATGCTGATACTGATAGTCATAGTCATAGTGCTTTCATCTTCCCTCTCAAAATGCTTTTACGCTTTTCTTTTCTCATTCATTCCTTCAATTCAATTTTATTTCCTTCACTTACTCGCGCTATGACCAATATTGCTGGATCTCACTCCGGACTTTAAAAAGACCTTACTACATACACCCTCACTATTGTTACTCACAATTCCTTTTATTATGGAAATTATTGGCTAAACTATATTTATTGTATGCTCGAATTTCGGATTATCATACTCCCTTCCTTTGAAAATTTGAGGATTAACACACACAAAAAAAAATTATATATACTATAAAATAACAAGATTCAATTATAATTGGAACATTCTTGTTAAAAAAAATTGTATTGGGATCGTATGAAATACTAATAAAAATAATAGTATATTAAACTAGTAAGAATTGTTAAAAATAAAATAAAAATCAACAACGGTAATTTATTTTGAGGGGAAATGTACAATAGTTTAAATAAAAATGTGTTTATTAAGATAACTTGTAAAAAAAAAAAAAAAAAAAAAAGAACAAGATGATGCATTGTGCCTTTCTTTTTCAAAAACTAAATATTCGTAATACATTTTACTCTCCGGTGTCACAATTGTCTGTTTTGATCTTCCAAGTTCAATTGCACAAGTCAAATAGTTAGAGGATGAAAGTTTGAAATGCTAAGGTAAGTATTTGATACAACAATACACAATAAGGGCAGAACAGTGCACTACAAAATTTAAGATTTAAACAATTATTTTGGTATTTTGGATGATTTAATTTTTTTTGGTTACAAAAGAATAAATTATTTTAGACAACTTATAGATAAAATAGTTGTGTTATCGTTTAGTAAAAGACAAAAAATTTAGTTTTGGTCATTTTCTTTCCCTGAATTTAAACGGTTTTACAATTAAACATGGTTGATATTGCTTTTTTTTAACATATCAAACATATTATAGTAGTATACATCAATTATACGTTGACTTTTAAGAAAATCAAGTGAGCTCAATTTATGTTATTAAAAAAAAAAAGTGAGCTCAATTTATGTGGTTATTGGATTGGTCAATTACATAGGGGAGTAATGCAATAATGGTTTGTTCAATGGTGCACGGGTATCACTTGACAATGGGCACTCATCAATAATCAATACGCTAAACCCTAACCACACATTTAAAGCAAAAATCTTGCCAACCCTACTCTACTTTATTGCATTGTGAAGCCTATTGTCAATGTAGGTGTCGCGTGAAGGCAGTTGGTCTTATAGAGTGTGTTTGGTTTCATTATTATTTGGATAGGAAAGTGGAAAGGTGTATAATTCATTTGTATATGTTTGGTGAGTAAAATTAATTTATATTTTTTTGTGTAAATCAGGTATCTTTCGTGCGTAATTAGTGGGACTCAAATGGGCGGTAGACTCTCTCTAAGAATTTTAACGTTGTTGCGTGCCCAAGGCTGGGTTCGAACCAAGGACCTTGGTTAAGCTAGAAGAGACTCGTTCAATCTCATCTAAGCGCTCTTGGGTAAATTAATTAATTCAACCCGTTCATAATTTATATTTGACAAAGTTCATATGTTTTTGTAGATTTGTTTTTTTTTATATACCCGATTAATTCAACTCAAACCAATCAATTGTTTATCGGGTTGGTTCAATTTGGACATTATCCCAAAAACGTGTAAATCCAACACAAACTAATTTGTATACTTTTGATCAGTTTAGACTACTAGTTTATTCAAAATTGAACCAAACCGAACCGCAAACATCTTTACGAACAATTGTTGCATCCCTTATATGAGATCATCAAAGAAAAAGAAATTCATGATCCAAAACCACAGACTCGTGATGAAGAAGTTGAAGGTGAGAGGTGGAGTTGATGACGTTGTTTGTCCAAAAATAGACACAAAGATTTGACAACACACTTGAAGCTCGATATTTTAATTGAAAAATGATTGGTGTTGGTGTATACCTCATATGTGTACACCTTGAGATAAAAAGAATAAGAGAGATCCATGTGATAAATGTGAAAGGTCGATAATATGATAGAAAGAGAAGGATAGAGATAAAATAGAATGTTAAATGAGTGTAAAAAAATAAAAGATATAAAAATTTCATTCTTTATTTTTTATTATCTACATGATTTGAGGTGGCTTATGGTGCAATTGTTGCATGTTAACAAAGAATTTTTCCAGGCATGCCCGACAATCATTGGGGCACCCGAACTCCCATAAAGACTTCTACATAATCATAAATATGAAATGTAAAACTTCACTGTAAATAATTTTATTTTTTTAAAATCAGTATCATAAAAATGACTTTTATGGTGGAGAAAAAAATATATAAACCACAAAGATGACTTTTACAGTGAAAAGGTAAATCAATATTTGTAGGGATGGCTTTTATCAGTAACAACGTATTTTGCTGTGAAGAAGGATTTTTAAGAAAATATTATGAACGTTTAAGTTACTTTTATCTTTATTTATTAATTTTGTTAAGTCTTAACTTAATTTTTTTCGTCCACTAATCCTTTATTAGGTTTGCAACAACTTTATCCTAAAATTTTGGCTCTAAATTTGCATCATATATGTTATTCAGTCCTCTTTCTAATAACCGTGAATATTTTTCAAAGCAAAAATTTAATAGATATCTTAATCCTTATCCTTATTATTTATTAATTTTATTAGTTATGCAGCAACTTAACCTATTGTTTCTGTAGATTTTTTTTTTTGACAAGTTGTTGTACACTTATTTAATACATTTACAAACAGAATACCCTAATTTTCATGCAAACTCGGCTATCCTAAAT
>Ga0209282_1000921_pt1 | contig 15356 bp, 4 predicted proteins | sample Mtrugardesep15_FD_187529 | JGI IMG/M metagenome (GOLD analysis project Ga0209282, IMG submission 187529) | Root nodule microbial communities of legume samples collected from California, USA - M. trunc garden sep15 (SPAdes) (version 2) | ecosystem: Host-associated > Plants > Roots > Nodule...
CAAAAGGGCATGAACCCAACCCAAAGGTATTCCAAAAATCCAACACAAAAGCCATTATGCTGCTTTGACAAGCCACAAAGGCAAGTTGTGTGAAAGAGACATGATTTTCCAGGTAACGGGTGTATTTCAGTGTCTTTCATCTCATCATCCCACACAAAAGCCATTACTATGCTTTAACAAGCCACAGAGGCAACTGTTGTGAAAGAGTCGTGATTTCCAAGGCAACAAGTGTATTTTAGTGATTTGCATTTCATCATCCTACAAAAATCTCATACAAAAGCTATTACCCTGCGTTAGCCAGGCACGAAGGAGTGGATATAAGGACGGCTTGGTGACTGGAGGGTGGGGGAGTTAAGGAGCAGAGTGATAAGAAGATGGAAGGTTTAAATTTCGAACAATCAAACCTCACTCCCAGCATAATACAGACAAGTACTAACAATACTAACGTTGTTTCGAATGAAGAACAAAAAACACACACACACAAAGGCAATGGTGTGAGAACAACCTAATTTCCTAGGATGTTTCTAGTAATTCATTCATGGGACAAATGAATGATCTCTTTATAGCCAGACACCACACCATACAATACAATCAACAGAAATGCCAATGTCATCTCAAATTATCAAATAATTACTCTCAAAAGCGACACGGTCTAAATTTAGTCTACAATAATAATGTTACCATGGAAAAAAGTTAAGGAAAAAGAAAGACGCACTTACCAAATTTCGTGAGTGAAGAGAATGAACCAAGAAATATCGAGCAATATAGAACAAAAGAGAAGGAAAGCATAGGTGCGTCCAAGGCTCTGACTACTACTCTCAATTGCAACCAAAGCGAACAATGCGATTGCAAGATTTATAAGCGATACACCATTGTATGATGCTCCTAGCGATCCAAGTAACGCGCACCCAATCTTCATTCATTCATTCATAAATCATCAAATTATTATTATTATATTATATAGTTATAAGAAGAAGAAAGAAAATACCTGAATGTAAATGAGGATGACAGCGAAGGATTGAAGGCTATCGTAATCGCGTAACCATGGTTGTATTCGATCTCTTAAATTCAAATTCAATGAACAACAACAACAAAGCATCATAAATAAATAACTAAATATTTAAAGTGTGCTCAAAAATGAAAATGAAAATCAATATGAATGCATCATCGATGAGGCGTTTTTTTTGTTTTTTAAAAGAATAAAGTTTGTGCTGTGTTGTGTCGTTTGCAGTTTCTTTTTTGTGAACTCTCTTTTGTCTTCTGAGTGGCGAGCAATTGCCAATTTTAGGGAGCAAATCTGTGTAGTTGAAGAACGCAGAGGGATTTAAATTACAGTTTTGCAATTTGTTTTTTTAGAGGTACTACAATTTTGCATTGAAAACTGTCGTCTGTGACCCCCTTTTTCACCTGTGAGTCTGTAACCAACTTTTCCCCTCTCTCCTCCTTCTCTTTCTCACTCCCCCCGACACAACTTAAGTAAGGGTGTTTTTAGCAAGTGCATTTTAAAATATTCATTCGTTGAACATATTTTTGGTCATATAAATATACCAACTTTTTATTTTAATCTCTTTTAAAAAAAAAAAATTTAGTCTTTATAAAATTTTGAATCACTACTTTTGGTCTTTATTTTTACTTTAATTTTTGTATTTTTTAATAAAATTTTGCAGAAATGTGTAATATATTCTTAAAAAAATTTCAAAAAAAAAATAGAATTTTTTAACAAAACATGAATTTAATATGAATTTTTAACCTTAAAAAATATAAATATTCATATTAAATTTATGTTTTGTTAAAAAATTCTAATTTTTTTTGAAGAGATTCTTATAATATTATGAATTTTTCTGCAAAATTTTATTAAAAAATATGAATTCTATATATGAGTTTACTTTAAAGGAGAAACAAAAAATGAAGATGGAAAATTTTTTAGGGACTAAAAGTCATAGAAATTTTTTAGAGGGACTAAAACAAAAAATTGACATATTTATAAGGACCAAAAACATATTTAACCCAATAGACAATTATTCTTTAAAAAACTTATGACAAAATATGTTTTTAGTCCCTATAAAATTGAAACCTTTTTTGTTTAGTCCTTACTTAATTTTAATTTTAATAATTCTTTTAGTCTCTAAAAAAAATCTGCATTCAGGATTAGTCCTTACTGAATTCAAATTTTTTTAATTTATGCTTAAACTCTTGAGTTTTCAAACAATTTTTTGCATATGTGTTAAAAACATTACTAAAAATTCTTTTGCAAAAAATTGTCGCAAAATTTGATTTCAACGTCTAGATTTGGTTACTTTTATCTTTAACTTTTGTCATTTTGAAAAATTCATATTTAATTCGTTTTATGTTAAAAAAATTTAAATTTTTGTAAATGAACATTTCATAGTGTATTAAACTTGTCTCAAAAAAATCGTTCAAAAATTTAAGAGTTTAAGGATAATTAAACAAATTTTGTTGTATTGGAGACTAAAATTAGCAGTAATTTTTTTGTAGGACTTAAAAAACCTATTAAAATTAAGTAAGGATTAAGCTTAGAAGTTTCTAATTTTATAAGGACCAAAAATATATTTAACCCAAAAAATTAAATATTTTAATTTTTAATTAATTGATTATATGTAGTTTCATAAATATTTATCATTAGACACTGGTTCACATTCTAAGTATTTACTTTAAAATATGATACTTATTATGTTCATATGAAATGGCTAAAGTTTAGCCATAACTAAAAAATATAACTAATTTTGAGTAGAAAATGGATATTATGAGATGTTTTAGAGACATACTTATAGCTTAAGAATTTTTTTTCTAAAATCTCCAAAAAAAATTAACACAAAATCTATTTTTTTTAAAATTGAAACTATTTTTAGTGAAAAATAAACTAATTTCAATAACTTAAACTAAATTAGAAAGCCAGTGACGCAATTGCCCCAAAATATCCCGATATAAATCTTTTCCATGGCCATAAAAATGTCCACGAGCCACGTTGGTGGTGTTTTCTCATACGGTACAAAATTCCGGGTGAAAGAAATCCCTACGTTCATTCATCTTGATTGAATAATTCTTAGGGGAGGCAAGTCGCTCTAATTTAAAAGAAGTGCTCCAACCAAAGTTCTCCATAGGATCACCAAGAATAATATTAGTAATATTAGCATTAATTTTAATTGGAAAATCGGTCAGCAATACCACCAAACACTACGAAAAATAGCACTTTATTACTCTAGTAGAGAATCTAATCACGACTACCATGAAAAAAGAATCTGATCACGACAATGTTTCTAAAAAACAATAATAAAGTAGTGTTTCTGGTGATGTAATCATGTAACCAACATTTTACATACAATTCTCTAAAAAAAAAATTACATACAAGGATCTAGATTCGACGTTATTATAACAGAACGCTGTAACAGATTTTGGCCATATGCTCTCTAATCAACAGGTGAGATTGTTTTACTGTGTAAAATTAATTTTATAATCTGAACCGTCCTATCACAAATAAATAGTTCAGATTCGCTACAGCGTGAAACTAAGTGTTGTTTTTACAATAAGGAATGCAATAGGGATGGGTCTACTGATAGAAGTTAGATTTTAAAAAAGGTGTTTATAATGAATTAAATTTTTAGTCTAGAAGTTAGAATTTCATAACATGTGAATGCTCACTAAAAGTTATAACTATAATTTACCATTCAACAAACTTTCATGGATGAAACTTATGAAAAAAGAAACTAATAATAAAACTTTCTTTTTATTCTCTTCGTCTCTTATTATTTGATTTAGTTTAAAAATTTGTATTATTTATGTAACATGTTTTGACTCTATTTTTCTACCAATATATAAAAATAAAATATAGCATATAAGATGTTGTTAGATTCGTTTCGATGAATATTTTTAAAATATCAAATTTTCGTAATTTTTTCTACTAGATTATTAAAGAAATTTAAGTTTAAAATTATGCAGTGACATACGTGACAGAGTCAACTAACTCAACTAATAAAAAACGGAGGAAATAATTATTAATGTTAATGTGTTTATTACACTTTTATAATGTGAATCTGGCTAAAACACACATTTTTTTTAAGGGTGCATACAACTTTCTTGTCGCTTTATTTTTTAAGTTATCATGGTACTCGCCAAGTCAACATTATATCTCCTATGAATCTATCAAATTTAATACTTTCAAACCCGTTGTCTAAGGGGGGTGTATTGAATTAAGATTTTGAAGGACAATTTTTTGTTTAAAAAAGTCTCAAGGATTTTAAAAGACTTTGTAGGATTTTAATGACTTTCAGGATTTTAAAAGACTATCAGAATTTATAATTTGGATTTCAATGGATTTACGCCATAAGATTTTAAAGGATTTCAAATGATTTTATGGATTTATAAGATTTCAAAAGATTTTATAAATATTAAAGATTCATTGAAAGGAAATGATTATAACACACTCTCTATCATAATATACTTAATACATACTATTTTTTTCGCGAGAGATAGAGAGATGAAGAGAGAGATGGTAAAATTTTAAAAGAAAAACAATCCCAAGAAATCTCGTGTTTTCATGAAAGACTTTTTTATGCTAAAATTTCATTAGAATATCCCACGAAATCCATCAAAATCCAATTTATTAAATAATCCTTCAAAATTTGAATGATTTTGAATACCACAAGACTTTTTTAAAATGATGAAAAGTCTTAATTGAATACCTCAAAAAAAATTTAAAATGACAAAGAGTCTTGGTTGAATACCATAAAACTTTTTTTAGTTGCAAAGAGTCTTGATTGAATACCTCATGACTTTTGCATTATTAAAAAATCTTTTAGAATCCTAATCCAATACACCCCCCAAAGATTTAATTCACATACGTTGGTTTTTTAAAAGGAATTCACAATTTCACATGCGTTGTTGGTACTTTACTTAATCCTTGATTATAAATCTAGATTGTTAGGTTGAAAAAGTAAGTATTTATCAATTGATGGTCATTTTGTTCTCCTTAAGTATGTTTTGACTTTTTTTCCCTATCTACGCTCTTTATTTCTTGAAGGCTTCCTCATATATTATTTTCTTTATTAAATCTCTTTTAATTTTTTTTTAGGACGTGAGGATCTTAGGAATTTTTTTGGGGTGAAGTTGGGTTAAATTGAGGTGAAATTGAAGTTGGGGTGAAGTCGGAGTTAATTTTAGGCTTAATAGCAGTTTTGGCTCTTTATGTTTAAAAAAGTTCCGATTTTGGTCCCTTATGTTTGGTGATCTTAGGGTTTGAAATTGGCATGTGGGGCCAAAACTGCAAACGAGACAATACTTAGGGGGCGGTTTTGTATTTTATTTTGTTAGGGGGCCAAAATCACAACTTCTTAAAACATAGGTGGCCAAAACTGCTATTAAGCCTTAATTTTAGTATGTTTGTTTAAGCTTATGTAAACCAGAAATTGAAGTTTATGTGTTCTTTTGATTACATGTCGCAGCAAGTCAGCGGTAGTTAACTATCGTCGATTTTCATGTGTTTTAGGAAGAATTGGATGTAAAAAAAAAGCAAAATTGTTCAAATCTCGTGAATTGGATGTAAACAATTTAGTTTGAGAAACTAAATTGTTCTGCTCCAATCTCGTGAACTTTTCAGTCGACAGAAATATTGTATTTTATATGCAAGAGCCGAGGTTCGAACCCGTACGCTCCACGGTTAAATCGTGTGAATTTTAGATGGATAATTGAAAAAAAATAAAAATTGTTCTGCTCCAAAAAACTTGATCTGCATCAAAATCGTGAAGAATATAAAAAAAAGTTGCGTTTATTTGTTAAGACTTATATCAGCCTGAACGAAACAGCCAACGAGAGCAGTGAGTGTATCAGAAAAATGGCAGAGACAGATTCGTCGCCTTCTTCTGTTGGAGAAGAAGCATCCTCCTCGCCGGCACCGGCACCCGCATCGCCGGCGTCGATGGCAGAGATGTATTCGTTGCCCTCTCTGAACGGAGAAGACACTTCATCCTCCCTCCCACCTCCCTCCGCATCGCTGGCGTCGATGGCAGAGAATTTTCAGCGTTCTGCAATTGAATCTGCTCGTACTGTGCAACACAGCTCTTCCACCCATTTCCGTACCTTTCAGGTTTCCTCTTCTTTCCCCGATTCTTCATATTCGTTTCGCCATAGATAACATCAGATAGCTTTTATTTTTTCTATTTCATTGATTAATTTCATTTTAATTTGGTAAGAAATTTTAGTTAATTCTCACTGGTTTCAATTGAAAGATGGTTGAGACATTGACATAGTTTAAGAAGGAGTCACTGATCACCACTACTGTTAACAATCTTTGCCATTCTCAATACCATCCACCAACATCATGTTAGGGGACCCCGACTGCTAGTTAATTAGAGGTATTTAGTAGTAAGATGGGGGTTGGATAGCTTAACTGGTTTGAGCTAAGGGATTAAAGGAGTCAAGGAGTTAAAGGTTCATGTTCAAGTCTTAGCAAGGAGAAAATATACTAACATAACTATTAACATATTATTATTTGCCGTTAAAAAAAGAATTTGTTAGTAAGAGATGAAGAGAGGGAAAAATAAGATATAAAGTAATATGAGGAAAGATAGGGGAGACGATTTGGTCAACTGGGTGTTTTGGGGCCTTTGGGTTGGGAGGAACAGATTCCCAAAGTTCTATAATATTCTGATCTTTGTAATTGGGGAGTTTATCTCCAATTCTTGGGACGATGTTCTTTGCTTTTATCAACTGTAACTGGGGAGTTTGATGCTTTGACGGAGAGGATGCTTATTGGACGGCTTACCAAATATGGAGTAGTATCTTGTGTGGCCATTGGAATGCTTGAGGAGGATAATATATCAAGTTCAATGACTGTGAAGGCTTTAAGAAATGGTGCTATCAATTTGCGGTTATGCTAGAAATAGGGCAACCGGAATGTGATGTTGTGTGGACTCTGGAAGCGATTCCTGTGTGAATACGATACACATCTACTGGTGCCTGTTTGGGACGAGGAAACAGAAAGTGAATTGGAATCAGAAGCATTGCATTTCAAGATGAGAATAAGGAATCAGAAGCCAAGAGCCCATAATCATGTATAAAAAAGGATGAAGGGCCCTGCGAGCTAGAAATCCTGGAACTGGAGAGGCAAAGACAACCCAGGTTTGGGGCAACAAAAGCAACAAATCCACAATTTGGATCAAGGAGCAGAAAAGAAGAAGCAAATATGATGGTATGAAGAGGGGAACCAAAAACCATAATGGTGGAGAAACACAAAAGAGTGAATGAAGGGCTAATGCGGTTAGGATGGAAGTGGAAACCCACTCCCTATACTACAGGATGACCCTTGTTTTAGGGACGTTTGACTCCAAAAACCTATACAGGATTGTTCTGCTGGCAAAATAACAAAAAATAGGGGGGCGTGATCTAATGTGACCGAATATGACCTTGAGAAGGTTTGGGTATCGTCGGAACTGCTAGAGTAGCCTAGCCTGCCACCACTACCAAAGCAATAGAATTAGAACTATATTTCTTGATGCTTTGTATATTTTTATACATTAACTTTTACGATTTGAACTAATTATAATTGAGAGCAAGTTAGAATTGAAATTATAATTTTATGCACGACTTTCACTTTTGTTATCCAGACATATTTGACCAGATTCAATCCAGGAGCCTAAGATATACTAGATCAAATTTGATCCAGAAATAACATGTCATATTGGTTTTCAGTTTCATTTTTTGAGATGCTGTCACCTGGTTCAACCTGCTAAATCTGTTTATAGTTATGAAGCTTGATTAGTTTGGTATTGTTTCTCTTTTATATCATAGAAGGCCAATGCTAACAGTTATTGATATATAAGAAAATAGCAAACAAAGTCAAACCATAAAGATTGAAGCAAAGTTATTTTCATGATATCTTTGAATATTGTAAATAAATATAAGGTGCTATTTTGCATTTCCTTTTATTATCTGATTGGCGAGGTTCTTGCATTTACTTTCCTACTCGTTTGTAAAAAATCTCTGTTCTTCTAATGTCATAGCTTCTTTTTACGCTCTCTTATTTTTATTCTTTCCATGTTCTGTTTTGTCTTGTTTAATATACTGGAAATTCCTGACCATGTGTAATCCCTTTACTATCTCAATAAAATATGATTGGCTCCAAAGCTCATGTAGATTATGTCTGATTCTTTGCAGAACTTTTTACCAGGAGCAGTGTCAGAATATAGAACTTATGAAGATGCTTTCTTCAATAAAGTTAAAGGTGATTAGAATTTACATAGTTTCAAACTTATGAGCAGTGGATTTGTTCTTCAACTTTGAAGCACCTTTTAATGGTTTGGCAAAAATATGGTTGAACTTTTGTGGCCATGTATAATGTATGCATTTATTAAAATTTGCTTGGAGAAAATTGCTTTCATAGGGTTATATATATTTGTGGCCTCTATTTGGTGTTTAAACTATAGTTGTTTATTCAATGGTTTTTTGACACTGATACGCGGAGAAATTGCATGGTTTTCACCCTACTTGTGAAGGACTCTAGCATTTGGAGGATATCTCTATTCTCTAATTTGTCTGCAATTGAAAAAGCAAAGTTTTTCCTGGGCTGTGCTGTGGGTGATCTTTTATGTACGTAGAAGCATGACCAATTTATGATCTTAATCCTTTTGCAGATGGAGTGATGGTAGCAAGAGAGAATCCGGCTATAGGTGTTGGTCTTGCCGTTTCTACTGCCCTTCTTGTTATGAGAGGTATTTTTCCATCTTTTGCACAAACAAGTAATGAGTTTTACTATATTATACCTCTTCAAAGTTTTTCTTCAAATGTTCAATCAACAACTTTTTCATCTTTAACTTTATATTGCCAGAAGGTATTATATTGTGGCCAAATTGGGTAAACTTATGCAGGATCAATGCTGATTTCTTTTTTATTTGTGTATGATTTCCTATTTTTTTGTGTGTTTGATGTAGTTTCTATTTTATTAAGTAGTATGACTAGCATCTGTCCTTTAAAGGACTGCATAGCCAAGTTTGACTATATATATTTTGGGCTGACTCAGTAATATACAGTATTACAGATAACCTGGTATAAACAGGGGAAGACCTATTAAAACCGTAGAATAGTGGAATTCTCCAGTTGGGAGTCTAAACGTGAATTTCGTTGTAAATCCTTGCTGAGGTTGGTGGTTCTCCATAATTTTACATGGGAGTGTGCCTCCCCTAGTCTAAGTTTTCTCATTAATAAAAACTTTAGAATAAACCAATAAAAAATACCTTGCTCAAATGGGCCTTTGATAATGGCATTGATTGATCCATGCAGCTAATCCCACTTGGTGAGGTATAACCTGATTGTTACTGTTAATGCATAACTTGGGAAATGTGTGATCATTACAACTCTTGTATTATAATATTGCATTATGATTCAAACCAGTCTTACCTAGTGTGTGTGTGTGTGTTTTTTTTCCTGTCTCAAGTCAAATGAATTTGTAATTTTCTTGTATTATAATACTGCATTATGATTCAAAGCACTTAAATCTTCTTGCAGGTCCGCGAAGATTTCTATTTCGCCACACATTGGGTCGATTTCAAAGTGAGGAGGTATTATTCAGTTGAACAATCAAGATGAATCCCTAACCTATGTTCTTGCATCTCTTCATCTGTGATATAAATCATAATATGCTTTTTCATTATATTGTAGCTTAATATTTAGGACATTCTATCTTGAGATCTATGACAGTTCTGTCTTAAAATTCTGTTATTTGTTTCACCTTTTTGCATGAATACCTGTGAAGGCACGGTATGCAAGTGCTGAGAAAAATGTGAAGGACTTGAACCTTTCAGTAGATTTGCTGAAGAAGGAGAGCATAAAATTGCTTCAAAGGACAGCTTTTGCTGAGAAGGAAATGAAATATGGGCACAGCGAACTAATGTATGTATTATTAGTCGGTCAGTGATAGGATGTATGAGTTACTTGATTATAGTTGACTTATGCCTGAATGTTTTACTCCAATGATTCGTAGGAACACCGGAGCCCAATTACAACGCCTGGCAAAATCATCATACAAGGCTGAAGCCCGAGCTACTGGTATGCGATATAAAAACAAACTTAATTAATTTTATGTCTCCTTTTGTGTGCTCAGATGTTTTTTACTTATAAAAAGCAGGGGCTCCTTTTATGATTATTTTATCCCTTTCATATTTGCTTTGGGGATGTGTCATGATATTTAATAATAAGCCCGAGCTACTGCTTCTTTAAAATTTACACTCTATTATCATGCTGTAGATTTAATAGACAGGCTGCGGGATATACCTAGTCGTGAAGCCCTGACACTTCGAGCTGAGGCAAGTCTATGACTCTGTATTCTTTGTTTTCCAAACGTGCTGTAACTTGAAATTACTTACTGTTTCTTGTCCACCACAAACATAACTAGGTTGCGTCTTTGGCTTCAAGTTTGAAGCGGCAGAGATCTGTGCTGGACAAACGGATAATGAAGATCTCCGAGTTAGGGATTTCTGTGTGAATCAGTGGACAAGTTTTGGTCCTTCCCATAATGCACACCCATGCCAATCATCGCATTTTATTTGGATAAATTCTCCCGAGAGTGGATAGCTTTACTTATGATGCAGACCCATCCATTGGGGCATCTATTTTTTGTTTGGTCAATTCAATGAATAGGTAGATGGGGTCTTAATAAAAATGTGTGACTGAAAAATTATCTTTAGATATTACTGCTTTAAAGCAGTTCAAATTGAAAGTGACCTTAGAGTCTATTTGTTCAAGTTTTAGGCTGCCGCTATTGTGGAACATCATTATAGGTGGTCTAAGATAGATCACAGTTTAATTTGCAAGTCTATCAAATCTTATAATGCTGCATCTATGTAAAATTTCCCCTATTTTCTTTACCCCTTTCCTTCTCTTTCATTATTTCAACTTCGGATGCTATCAATGAAGTCGGCGAGGAGCGTATTTCTTCAATCTCTCCTCAGAATTGTTCTCCGTCATTTCCACGGTCATCACTGATGACGGCACAAAACTAACAAAATAATAGACTCGGGAATTTTCCAACTCAAAAACCGTACCCTTATTTTATAAAAACCCAACGATTGTTACATGCCATGTATTCTCTGGCAATCTGAAGCTGCTTCTTGGATCGATATTGACTGAGACACCACCTTTGGTACTTCCTTTATCCCTTAGTTTTGAATTTCTTAGCTAGTTTTTGAACAGATGGCATTTTGGTCATTGTCTTTACAATCAAACTTTGAATTTTTTGGGGCATGATATCGGATCTTATATAAAATACTAGATAGAGCTCAAGGTATAGATGAATTTGAGGATTATCCTTTCATATGAAACTTGCATACTCAACTAAGAAGAGTGAAATTTGGAGGTGTAGAGACTCTTCTTTAAAAATTAGAAATTATTAAGCGTCATTTACTATTTCTTTCAAAGAAGCCACATTTTGTACCTATAAATAGAGACTTGTGAGGAAATTCATCTAACAAACAAATTCATCTATAACTATTCTTGAAAAATTGGAAATTATTAAGATTATTAAGCGTCGTTAACTATTCTTTTCAAGAAGTCATATTTTGTACCTATAGAGCGAGTTCTAGTGATATTCTTCAAGAGAGTAAGCATACTTTTAATGAAGAAGGTGGAGTTAAATGAAGTTTTCGTGTATCAACAGAAAATTATTGTAAGCATACTTTTAATGCTGTTGAAATTGCTTTTGGGACTAGGTTTCATGATTTTTCATTTCAACATTTACACACAAAAGAAAACTTTGTTTACTTATTTTCCAATAAGTGGCATTAGAGCTCGATTGCGGGTGGTATATATCATCCAAAGTGGTTTAGGATGGAGGGCAGGGATGGATCAAAAAATGAATCATATGGTGGGTGAAAAAAATTCATTTATATGCATTGACAGTTTAAAGTAATTTCCCACATGTATTTAACCACATTCCAACATTTATCTATTTGTTTACTCAAAAGAAAAACATTTATCTATTTGTATATGTATTTTTAAAACAAGTATCATGATATATCTAAATGATGAGATTCAATTAGACATTATTGTATAAGTATCTTGTGTTGATAATACATAAAAAATAAATTATATAATATGCTAACAAAAAAATAACACTAGTATTAATTTGTTTTTCTAATTTACTAGTTATATATTTTTGGAGGAGGGAGGGGCAGCCAGTAGCCCATGGCATGCTGCCTCCACCAGACAGTGCAGGTGGGTTAACAAATAACCACCCAGGGCCGATCCATGTCGGTGTATAGAAGTGGTCGAAACAGGCTCTAAGCAGGGCCGTTTTTAAAATTTTGGTGGCCTAGGGCGAACTTACAATTCGGGTCCTAACTAATAAATATATATAAACATTAAACTTGATACAAAAAACTAAGCAATTTTTTTTAGGGTCTAATAGACCCCTAAAAAAAAATTGAAGACCCAAATTTCGTACTTATTTTTTGGGGCCTAGGGCGGTCGCCCTCTTCGCCCCACCTCAGATATGGCCCTGGCTCTAGGTTCAGGATATATAACTCTCTTGAAGAATATACATGTAATATAGGAGCACCATTCACTTATTCACTTACTAAGACGAGAATTGACACTTGCATACATGATGAAGACATATGCTATGTTCTTGCTAAGTTTGTCTAGTTTTCGCCACTTTGCAAGTTAATGAGGTCACTCACGCTTAACGAAAGTATTCTAATTTTATGCTGGCTCTTATATATTTAATGATGTACCATCGTATACATGTACCTTAATTTTAGTGAAATACTATAAGTTTGCTTCTTTTGCAAATAAAAAATGATACAAACTTAATCCATTAATTAAACGAAAAAGTTTTTACTATATTTGTGTAGTTGTCAGCTCAACAAGTAATATCAAATATAAATGTCTAAAGCATAAAGGTTAACATACCAATAAGCTTATGAAATTTTTGTAAATAAAAAAAAAAACTTATGAAATTGAAATTTAACACTAAAAGAATAAATCATAACCTTTACGTTATATTTTTTTTTGCTGCCTAGCAGTATATCTTAACACTAAAGGAATAAATTATAACCTTTACGTTATAATTTTCTTGCTGGCTAGCGGTATATATTTTTAAAGTTAGAGATTAATCATTCGAGATACAGTGATCTATTTAAATATGGTAATCTATTTAAGGGAATGTATGAGAATAAAAGTTAAAAAATTATGTAGAATTTTGACAACAAATAGTATCCAAAAGTAATTTTATAAACTTGTACTAAAGTGTAAAAAGATATATTTAAAAAATAAAATATTTGCACATTTATTTTGTGATAATTCTTTCTTATACTCTCATTGTATTATCACTTTATCACCTATTTGTTTTATCTTTATTTGTTTTTAATTAATAAAAAACAAAAAACAAATAGTTATTTTAATTTTTGTGTGTAAGCTGGGTATCCTCCACGCATAACTACGAGACTATTTCCGCCTAATTTTTCAAGTATTGTAGAACCAAGTAGGCGACAAACCCTTCAAAAAATTTTAACAAACTAGAACCTCGATTAAGTCAAAAAAAATCTGTTCTATCAAAAATTTTAACGTTGCTAGTTTACCCAATTACATAAAGAAACGTGAAAAACTATTTTGGTAAAAAGTTCACTCGAGTTTATTTATTGAGGAGCAGTGTGTTTGACAAATGGAGTAAATTACCGATTCTTACAAAATTGACTTATTGAGGTGAAAACAAACAAAGATTCAGTCATTCATTCATGTGATGGATCTACAAACGACATCGTGAATGACGTCCTTGTAGTTGTAGCTCCACCCACCCAACAAAAGCCACTTCACACTCCACTCTCCACATCTCATCCCAACCCTAAATTCAGATCTGTTTCGTATTTATTCAATTTCAATTTTCTGATTCCGTAATTGGATATTGGCGTAGATGGAGGGAAACTCCGGGGGTGGCGGCGGCGGTGGTGGTAGTAGCGGCGGTGGTGGTGCTGACGTGGAGCTTCTTTGTAAGACGTTACAAGTGGAACACAAGCTGTTTTACTTCGATCTGAAAGAGAATCCTCGTGGTCGTTACCTTAAGATTTCTGAAAAAACCTCTGCTACTAGGTCTACCATCATCGTTCCTTTCTCCGGCATTTCCTGGTTTCTTGATCTCTTCAATTATTATGTTAATTCTGAGGATCAAGAACTTTTCAGCAAGGAATTGCAGCTTGATACTAAGGTACTCATCATTCACTTTATGCCACAAGAATTAAGGTGATCCACCGTGATTCTGACATAACCACCGTCATACAAACATATACTTAAACTAATTTCTTCCCCTCTTTTCTCAAATGGTTACTTTTCAATTTGATTAATTTTTTTCTTTCTCTGTTTCAGGTTTTCTACTTTGACATTGGAGAGAATAGAAGAGGCCGTTTCTTAAAGGTACTTGCACATTCTCAATTACTCTCACTCTCTTTAGCTTGAATTGGAATTTTGTTGTCATATGTTTGTTTATAGCATCTGGTTCTATTTATGGAAATATTTTTCTATATTTGTGATGGAATGAAATTCAAAGCAACTAGGCTTTGTGGGGTTTTCAATTGGCAATTTTAGCTTGCAAATGTGTTTCTTTTATTTCCCATGAGGGATAAGGAAATTCAGTTATTATGTGGGTTCAATCTTCTCCCCTGTAGCCTTTTACCACAATGAAGAATATTTTTAACTAACTATTTACCATTTCACAACTTGTTTATTTGCAAGAAATGGAAATTTTTATTTGGATTTTGCAGTAAATGTTGTTTATCTTGTTAGACATTCCTAATGTGGTTGCTTGATATGCATAATACTACTGTACGATCTAGGAATTTAAATTTCACATCATTCCTGGTCATAATGGTGGTGCTTTGCAGTGTTTCAGTAGAATTATTTTGGTGCCGGTGGAGATCAAACACTGCATATCAACATGTTCTCGATTTGTATCGCTTGAACGTTGCAACTGCAAGTAAAACCCCTGTTTATGATGAGAAATTAAAATGCATCATGTTGAAGTCTTCCATGGTGGAATTTCTGATTTATCTTAGGCACTGACTTCTGAAGCTTAGTTTAGTTGTCTGTTTGATGATGATTATGCTAAAAGCCATAAATCTTCATCAACTTTGCTTTCTTTTGAAGACTCCACTTAACCTTCAACTTGTAAAAATCACACTACAATACTTATGTCATACCTATTACCTACACAATTGTTTAATCTTCAACTTGTATGTTAAATACGTTGATCTTTTATTCCTTCCTTCCTCCTCCTCCTCCTCCAAACCTTGTTTCTCTTTTAATTCCTCTTCTGACTCCAAGATAGAGCCTGGAATTTTTTTGTTGAAGAATTTCCCCCC
>Ga0209282_1000922_pt1 | contig 15354 bp, 17 predicted proteins | sample Mtrugardesep15_FD_187529 | JGI IMG/M metagenome (GOLD analysis project Ga0209282, IMG submission 187529) | Root nodule microbial communities of legume samples collected from California, USA - M. trunc garden sep15 (SPAdes) (version 2) | ecosystem: Host-associated > Plants > Roots > Nodule...
TGTCGCCTATCGCGCGCCTGCTCGAGCTGCTGGACGAGCCCGGGGCGATTCCCGTTCTCGCACCGATGATCCATCGCGAGATCCACTTCCGGCTGCTGGGGAGCGACCAGGCGGGCAAGCTGCGGCAGATTGCCTCCGTGGACGGACAGGGCCACCGGATTGCGAAGGCCATCGACTGGCTCAAACTGAACTACGCCTTGCCGCTTCGTGTCGATGAGCTCGCGGACCGCGTGCAGATGAGCGCACCGACCTTCCATCATCACTTCCGGCAGCTCACCGCGATGAGCCCGCTGCAGTACCAGAAGTGGCTGCGACTGAACGAAGCGAAACGGCTGATGCTCAACGAGCACCTCGATGCGGCGAGTGCGGCCTTCAGGGTCGGCTACGAAAGCCCGTCCCAGTTCAGCCGCGAATACAGCCGCCTGTTCGGCGCCCCGCCCAAGCGCGACATCGGCGTGCTGCGCGGACGAGCCAGGGGCATCGACGCACGCGGGCTGGGGCTGGCGAAGCCCGCATGAAAACTTAGGTCCACAGCGCATTGGGGCCTCAGCGGATCGGGCAAGAAAACGAGCGGAATGCGCTAGCAATCAACGCGTGGCTCAAGAAAAATGATCATCAGGGCGCCCGCTTCGAGGCGGCGCTTCGATCTCCCCACGACCTGCCCGAACTTCGAACAACAGGAGCCGACATGGACAGTCCCACCACCCCCTTGATCTCGCGACGCGGCGCGCTCATCGTCGGCGCGGCCACGGCCGCGGCCGTCTCCTCGCCGGCGCCCGCCGCGGCGGCGCCGGCTGCGTCTTCCGCGAGCGCATCGGCATCGTCCATCCCGCATGCCAAGGTCTCGCTCAACGTCAACGGCCAATCGCATTCGCTGGAGCTCGATACGCGCACGACCCTGCTCGATGCGCTGCGCGAACATCTGCACCTTGGCGGCACCAAGAAGGGCTGCGACCATGGCCAGTGCGGCGCCTGCACGGTCATTGCCGACGGCCGCCGGATCAACGCCTGCCTCTCGCTCGCCGTGATGCACGACGGCGGCCAGATCACCACCATCGAGGGACTCGGCACGCCGCAGAACATGCACCCGCTGCAGGCCGCCTTCGTCAAGCATGACGGCTACCAGTGCGGCTACTGCACGCCGGGGCAGATCTGCTCTGCAGTGGCCGTGCTCGACGAGATCAAGCGCGGCGTGCCGAGCCACGTGAGCGCCGATCTCACCGCGCGGCCGCTGCTGTCGGCCGGCGAACTGCGCGAGCGCATGAGCGGCAACATCTGCCGCTGCGGCGCGTACTCCAACATCGTCGATGCCATCACCGAAGTGGCGGGGAGCCGGACATGAAGCCCTTCACCTATGAACGTGCGCAATCGCCGGCGCAGGCCGCGGCGGCCGTGGCACGCAGCCCGGGCGCCAAGTTCATCGCGGGCGGCACCAACCTGCTCGACCTGATGAAGCTGCAGATCGAAGCGCCCACGCACCTGGTCGATGTGAACGGCCTGGCGCTGGACAAGATCGAGCCGGCCGCGGAAGGCGGGCTGCGCATCGGCGCCATGGTGCGCAACACCGACCTGGCCGCCGACGAGCGCGTGCGCCGCGACTACGGCGTGCTGTCGCGCGCGCTGCTGGCCGGCGCCTCGGGCCAGTTGCGCAACAAGGCGACCACTGCGGGCAACCTGCTGCAGCGCACCCGCTGCCCCTACTTCTACGACACGAACCAGCCCTGCAACAAGCGCCAGCCCGGCAGCGGCTGCAGCGCCATCGGCGGCATCACGCGGCAGCACGCCGTGATCGGCACGAGCAAGGCCTGCATCGCGACGCATCCGAGCGACATGGCGGTGGCGATGCGCGTGCTCGACGCGGCCGTGGAGACGGTGCGTCCCGACGGCCGCACGCGCGTGATCCCGATCGCCGATTTCCACCGGCTGCCGGGCGACACGCCGCACATCGAGACCGCGCTCGAGCGCGACGAACTGATCACCGGCGTCACGCTGCCAAAGCCCGTCGGCGGCACGCAGATCTACCGCAAGGTGCGAGACCGCGCCTCGTATGCGTTCGCGCTCGTGTCGGTGGCCGCGATCGTGCAGCGCGACGGCTCCGGCCGCGTGGCGCTCGGCGGCGTGGCGCACAAGCCGTGGCGCGTGGAGGCCGCGGAGGCGGCGATGCCGCAGGGCGCGAAGGCGGTGACCGCGCAGTTGCTGGCCGGCGCCGAGCCGACCCACGACAACGCATTCAAGTTGCCACTGGCCGAGCGCGCATTGGCGGCGGCCCTGGTGCAAGCGAGGATCTGAGCATATGAAATTCGACACCCCCGCCACCGCCAATCCCATCGACCAGCTCAAGGTCATCGGCAAGCCCACCGACCGGATCGACGGGCCGCTCAAGACCACCGGCTCGGCGCGCTATGCCTACGAACGCAATACCGAGGTGCCCAATGCCGCCTACGGCTATGTGGTGGGCGCGGGCATTGCCAAGGGCCGCATCGCGTCGATGGACCTGAATGCCGCGCGCGCGGCGCCTGGCGTGCTGGCCATCGTCACCGCACGCAACGCCGGCAAGCTCGGCAAGGGCGACTTCAATACCGCCAAGCTCATCGGCGGACCCGAGATCGACCACTACCACCAGGCCGTCGCGCTCGTGGTGGCCCAGACCTTCGAGCAGGCGCGTGCCGCGGCGCAGCTGGTGCGCATCGAGTACACGCGCGCACCGGGCCGCTTCGACCTGGCCGCCGAGAAGGACGCGGCGCAGATGCCCAAGCCCAATCCGTTTTCCGGCGAGCCGGAAACGAAGACCGGCGATTTTTCCGGCGCCTTTGCCGCGGCCCCGGTGCAGCTCGATGCGACCTACACCACCCCCGACGAGTCGCACGCGATGATGGAACCGCATGCGTCCATCGCGCAGTGGAAGGGCGACAAGCTCACCATCTGGACATCGAACCAGATGATCGCCTGGGGCGTGGGCGACGTGGCCAAGACGCTGGGCATTCCCAAGGCCAACGTGCGCCTGGTCTCGCCTTTCATCGGCGGCGGCTTTGGCGGCAAGCTGTTCGTGCGCGCGGATGCGGTGCTTGCGGCACTCGGCGCGCGCGCGGCCAAGCGGCCCGTCAAGGTGGCCTTGCAGCGCCCCCTGATGATGAACAACACCACGCACCGGCCCGCGACCATCCAGCGCATCCGCATCGGCGCCGCGAAGGACGGCAAGATCACCGCCATCGCGCATGAGGGCTGGTCCGGCGACCTGCCGGGCGGACAGGCGGAAACGGCCGTCAACCAGACCCGGCTGCTGTATGCCGGCGCCAACCGGCTGACGACCACGCGGCTCGCGGTGCTGGACCTGCCCGAGGGCAATGCCATGCGCGCGCCCGGCGAGGCGCCCGGCCTGATGGCGCTGGAGATCGCCATGGACGAGATGGCCGAGAAGCTCGGCATCGATCCGGTGGAGTTTCGCGTGCTCAACGACACGCAGGTCGATCCGGAGAAGCCGGAGCGTCCCTATTCCCAGCGCAGGCTGATCGAATGCCTGCGCACCGGCGCCGAGCGCTTCGGCTGGAGCAAGCGCAGCGCGGCACCGGGGCGGCAACGCGACGGACGCTGGCTCGTGGGCATGGGCATGGCCGCCGCGTTCCGCAACAACCTGCTGACGAAGTCGGCCGCGCGCGTGCGCCTGGACAACCGCGGCATGGTCACGGTGGAAACCGACATGACCGACATCGGCACCGGCTCGTACACCATCATTGCGCAGACCGCGGCCGAGACCATGGGCGTGCCGCTCGACAAGGTGCTCGTGCGCCTGGGCGACTCGGCCTATCCCGCCTCGGCCGGTTCCGGCGGCCAGTGGGGCGCCAACAATTCGACCTCGGGTGTCTACGCGGCCTGCATGAAGCTGCGCGAAGCGGTGGCGCACAAGCTGGGCTTTGCGGTGTCGGATGCGGAGTTCTCGGACGGCATGGTGCGCGGCGGCGAACGCGTGGTGCCGCTGGCCGATGCGGCCGGCCCGAACGGCCTGGCGGCCGAGGACTTCATCGAGTACGGCGACCTGGACAAGAAGTACCAGCAGTCGACCTTCGGCGCGCATTTTGTCGAGGTGGGCGTGGACGCCGCCACCGGCGAGATCCGCGTTCGCCGCATGCTCGCCGTGTGCGCCGCGGGGCGCATCCTGAACCCCAAGTCGGCGCGCAGCCAGGTGATCGGCGCGATGACGATGGGCGTCGGCGGGGCGCTCATGGAGGAGCTGGCGCTCGACAAGCGGCACGGCTTCTTCGTCAACCACGACCTCGCGGGCTACGAGGTACCGGTGCACGCCGACATCCCGCACCAGGAAGTGATCTTCCTGGACGAGACGGACCCGATCTCTTCGCCGATGAAGGCCAAGGGCGTGGGCGAACTCGGCATGTGCGGCGTGGCGGCTGCGGTGGCCAACGCGGTCTACAACGCGACCGGCGCGCGGGTGCGCGAATACCCGATCACGCTCGACAAGCTGCTGGACCGCCTGCCGCCCGTGGTGTGAGCCGGTTCGGCCGGGCAGGGCGGCTGACTAGGGCGACCCGATCTGGACGAAGTCGCTGACCGATTCGAAGTTTTCGGTGGCCCATGCGCGCAGGGATTCGAGCGCCTCGGCTTCCGAAGGCCCGAAGGTCTGGTGGTGCTCCAGCGGCGTGGAATTGAACTCGTCGGGCACCCGCGGCACCCGGCGGTGCGGCATCCAGTACAAGGTGGCCGTGAAGCAGACGAGGTCCTGGGTGACCTGGACGAGCCCGGTCTGGTGGCCAATCTTGAGTTCGTAGTAGGGCACGGCTGGACCTGTGTGGATGATTGAAAATGTTAACTTTAGTACTGTAAACGACCGGAAGCCGTCGTAGCGTATTGAAGCATGCGGGACTTCCCGATGGCCATGGCCCTGGTCCGCGCTGCAGGTTGGCCCGGTGGGTTGCAGAATGCGCCTGGCGGTTGCAAAATGGAACCTCCAGGAGTCTTGTATGAGCCAGGCAGTGAAGATTTCAGACATCGAGATGAAGGCGTTGCGCGATGCGGCGCGGCTGAACAGCCGGTCGATTTCCGGGCAGGCCGAGCATTGGCTTCGCATCGGCCGTGCCATGGAGCGCGACCCGCAGGTCGGCTATTCGCGCGTCGAGATGGCCCTGCGCGGCCTCGAACCGGTGGCGCTCGATTCGCTGTCCGAGGCCGAGCAGGACGACTTCATCCAGAACCTCGCCGACGCACCCGCCACGGCCGCGGAAGAAGATTTCTGGCGCGACCGCCAGCGCCGGGGCGTGGGTGTGGGACTCGACGACAAGGATCGACTGGTGTTCGGCACGCCCGCGCTGAAGCGTTGAGCGCCGTGTGAGCCGTCCGACGATGATCATCCTTGCCGGCCCGAATGGCGCCGGCAAGTCGACCTTCTATGACATCGTCCTGCGCCCGCGGATCAAGGCCCTGTTCATCAATGCCGACCTGATCCAGCGCGAGGAACTGGGCGATCCTTCCATGGCCGCCGCGTACCGGGCCGCCGCCATCGCGCAGAGCCGCCGCAGGCAGGCCCTCGAGCGGCGCATCAGCTTCATCTCCGAGTCTACGTTCTCCCATCCGTCGAAGCTGGACCTGATCCGCGATGCCAGGGCCGCGGGATTCCGGGTCGTGGTCTATCACATCAACGTGCGCCGGCCGGAGCTCTCGGTCAGCCGGGTCGCGCAGCGGGTGGACGAAGGCGGGCACGACGTGCCCGAAGACAAGATCCGCGAGCGCTTCGAGCGCAACCAGCCGCTGATCCGCGAAGCCGTGCTGTTGGCCGACCACGCGTTCGTCTACGACAACTCCGGACTGAACGCGCCCGCGCAGCGCGTCATCGCCTTCAGGGAAGGCCGGGTGATCGAGGCCTCGGTGGACCTGCCGGCCTGGGCCCGCGCGCTCTACGGGCGGGATCTCGGCCTTCATTGACCCGCGCAGGGCAGGCACCGAGGCAGTGCGTCATCGCGTGCGCCTTCGGCCTACGCGAATGAGCGTTGTCGGCTGTGCAGGCGCGGCATCCGGACAGGAGACGCTCGAGCGACTCAAAAAAACCGCCAACCGCCAACCACGAAAGGGCTTCCCATGCACGCCAACGAGACAGCTCCTGCGGGACCGCTTGCCGCCGAACTGACGCCGCTGGAAATTTCCCAAGCCATGCTCGAGAGCGAAGAAAACCCGAATACGGCGCGGCCCCTCACGCCGCTGGAGCAAGCCGCCTCGGGGGTGGCGCCGGGCCGTGCGGCGCGGCGCTCGCCACTGGCTCGCGCCTTGTGCAGCCCCAGCATGGCGTGGGGAGCCGCCGCCGTGGCGGGCGTGGGCGTGATCGCCGCGCTGGCGCTTGCGAAGCGTGCGCCGCGCAGGTCCTGGCGGCCGACGGTCCCGTTCCGGCTTCCCGGCTGAAGCATGCCGCATCCGATCCAGGAGCCGGCATGCCTCTTTTCTTCTTGCTGAGCCTTCTGAATGTCCAGTTGCCCAAGGCCGTGACGAGGCCCGAAGAGGTGCTGCATGTGTCGGTGCTCAAAGCCACCGGCCTGATCGAAGCGGAGATTGCGCCGGCCATGGACGCGGCGGGCAAGTACAACGTGGCCCGGACGGCCGTCGTCACATGCATCACCGAAGAAGGCATGGCCGAGATCAACCGCATCCTGAGCCAGCCGCGGCGGTTCGGCCTGAAGCTGCAGAGCGGCAGGAACCGGGTGCGAAGCGCCGCGCGGGGGCTGTAGGCGCGCCGTTGGCGGATCCGCCGCGCGGCAGCGGGCCGCGGCTCTCGCCTTCGGTCACCCGGTGGAAAGGCCGGCGCGCTTGAGCTCCGCGGGCGCATGCCCGTAGGCCCTGGAGAACGCCCTCGAAAATGCCGCGGCACTGCCGAACCCGGCGCGCCGCGCCGTCAGCTTGACGGCGTCTCCGGCCGCCAGGTGCCGGCGCGCCAGCGTGAGCCGCCACGCACCCAGGTAGGCCATCGGCGTCATGCCGACGGTCGTGCGGAACGCCGACATGAAGGCGCTCCTGGACATGGCGGCCCGCGCCGCCAGGTCTTCCACCGTCCAGGCATGCGCCGGCATTTCGTGGATCGACACCAGCGCGCGGTGCAGCGAAGGATGGGCAAGGCCGGCGAGCAGACCGGGCTGCTGCGCGCCGGTATCGATCGCACTCCTGAGCACCATGAGCATGAGGACCTCGGCCAGGCGGTTGAGCGCCGCGCTGCGGCCGCAGCGGCTCTCCGCCGCCTCGGTCAGAAACGCCGTGGCCGTGGCCCGCAGCGCCACCGACCCCTCCAGCGCGACCGAGATCTCCTCGGGCAGGGCGCCCATCAGCGGATTGGCTTCGTTGTCGAAGTCGACCTCGGCCACCACCCGCACGTCGGCCGGCACTTCAGCGAAACCGTGCAGCCTGAAGACGATCCGGCCGGTGCCTTGCGCTTCGGAGCCCGCCAGAAGCAGGGCGGGCCCGACCGCGCCGGGCGAGGAGCACACGGCCACGCGAAGCTTGAACACCTCGACAAAGGTGGCGAGGCGATCCATCTTGCCCTGGGCTGGACTTTGAATCATGAAATCAGGACCCTTCATGACCGCAAGCATGCGATCTTTCAAGCTCGCTTGCAACCACTCCCTGAAGGAACCTCCAGATGCTGATTCCGCGCCAACATGCCCCCGAACTCGCTGTCGACACCCTGGCCGGCATGCGATTTCGCCTGTCCGAAGACGCCCCCGAGCGGCTGACCCTGCTGTGCTTCTACCGGGGCCTGCATTGCCCGATCTGCGCCGCTTACCTGAAGGAACTGGAGCGGCTGACGCCCGCATTTGCCGAGCGCGGCGTCAGCACCATCGCCATCAGTTCCGACACCGAAGAACGCGCCCGCGCGATGGCCGAAAAGATCGGCGCGGCCAACCTGCGCATCGGCTTCGGCCTTTCGCTGGCGGACGCGAGGCAGTGGGGGCTCTACGTTTCCGCGTCGCGCGGCAAGACCTCGATCGGCATCGAGGAGCCGGCGCTTTTCTCGGAGCCCGGCCTGTTTCTCATCCGGCCGGACCGCACGGTCTACTACCTCTCGGTGCAGTCGATGCCGTTCGTCCGGCCCCACTTCGCGGAGATGCTGCAGGCGCTGGATTTCGTCATCAAGAACGACTATCCCGCCCGGGGCGAACACGCGGGGCCCATCGCGGCGCCATAGGCCCCGGCGCTGTCAGTACCGGTCGTCGCCGTAGCGGCGATAGTGCTCGCGCCGCTCCCATTCGCGGCGGCGCCATTCGCGGCGCTCCGCGCGGCGTTCCTCCCAGCTCGGGCCGGGCTCGTAGTAGACCGGCGCCGGCGCCACATAGGCAGGCTGCTGGTAGCGCACCGGCGGGGCCGGCTGGTAGTAGACGGGGGGCGGCGGCGAATAGGCGGGCGCGGGCTCGTAGTAGACCGGCGCAGGCTCGCTGCTCACCACCACGCCCGGCACCGACACGCCAATGGACCAGCTCGTGCCGGCGGTGGCCGCGGCCACCCCGAAGAGAGCGCCGGCGGCAATTGCGCCAGAGAGGGCCAGCTTGAGCCCGGTTCGCGTCAAAATCATCTCGTCTCCTGAAAGATCCGGGAACAGTCCCGATGCACTTCCAACGCCCGGCCACAGCCGGCCGCGCACATCGCTACGGTGAAGAAGGTTCCAAGATGTCACCAGAAGACGGGGCGCCCGGCCACCGGGCGATCGAATCACGCATCCGCCGAGGGGCAACAGATGGCAGGCTCAGGTCCGGCTTCGATCGACGAATACATCCGCGCGGCGCCGCCTGAAGGCCAGCCGCACCTGCGCCGGCTCCGCGCGCTGCTGAAAAGCGTGGCGCCGGATGCGCAAGAAACGATCAAGTGGGGAACCCCGTTCTTCGTGGAGCCCCGCTTCCTGTTCGCCTTTTCCGCGCACAAGGCGCATTTCAGCTTCACGCCCACCGCGGCCGGGCTCGCGCCTTTTCAGAAGGAACTGCAGGGGCACAAGTCCACCAAGGGCATGCTGCAGGTGCGCTACGACCAGCCGCTGCCCGAAGACCTCATCCGCAAGATCGCCGAACACCGGGTGCGCACCGTGCGTGAACGCGAGGACGACGCCTTCTGGTGACGACCGCAGCGGCTGCGTTCCCGGTCAGGCCTTCGCCTTCTTCGCGGATTTCCTCGATGCCTTGCCCGCGCTGTTGTGCGCGATCGCCTCGCGCACCAGCGCCTTGAAGGCCGGCCCGTCGACCTTCTCGCCTTCGTGGATGTCGATGGCGCGGCGCATGTTGCCGTCGAGGCTCGCGTTGAAAAGACCGGCCGCGTCCTCCAGGAACGCGCCTTTGGCGAAGGTAAGCTTCACCTTGTCCTTGTAGGATTCGCCGGTGCAGATGATGCCGTCGTGCGACCACACCGGCGTGCCCATCCACTTCCATTCCTCGACCACCTCCGGGTCCGCTGCCTTGATGAGCTTGCGCATCCTGCCGAGGGCTTCGCCTCGCCAGTCCGCGAGGTCGGCAATTCTTTGGGAGATGAGTTCCGATGCCGGCAGGCCGGGGCTCGCATCCGGTTTTTTCATGTTCTGATCCTGAAGTTCCGCGGTCCGACTTCGACGTCGAGGATCGCTGGCCGTCTGAATCTGCGGAATTTAACCGACCTCCCATGACAAGCTTTCTTTCGCTGCGGCGACTCGGCGACCTGAGGCCCGTCGGATCAAGCTGGCCGCGGTTGCACCTTTGGCAAAATTTGTCAAACTGGCTAAACTTTGCTCATGAGCACGATGAACGTATCCCTGCCGGAAACCATGAAGTCGTTCGTGGACGCGCAGGTGGCCGAGCGCGGCTATGGCACAAGCAGCGAATATGTGCGCGAGCTGATCCGCAAGGACCAGCAACGCCTCGCACTGCGCCATCTGTTGCTCCAGGGGGGGCTTTCGGCGACTTCCGGCCGGGCCGACCCGACCTACTTCGATGGTTTGCGAAAGAGGGTGCGTGACGCGGGCACCCAAGCCGGTAAGGCCGGCGGCGGGTGAGGGCGAAAACAGTTCTGCGGCGAGAACAGGCCGACAGAGACGTCGATGAAGCCCTGGCGTACTACCTGAGCGAAGATGCGGAAACGGCCGCACTCGATTTCATCGACGCGCTCGAGAAAGCCTATGGCCACATCAGCCGTCACCCTGGAACGGGTTCGGCGAGCTATGCGCATGAACTCAGTCTGCCGGGGCTTCGCTTCTGGCCGCTGACGCGTTTCCCGTACCTGGTCTTCTATTTCGAGCAGCCCGATTGCATCGACGTCTGGCGGGTTCTCCACGGCAAGCGCGACATCCCTGCATGGATGCAGTCGTCGGAGAGCGGAAGCGCCGAATCGCAATGAGGGGCAAGCGCGTCGATTAGGCGCAAAGAACTGTGGTCCGGGGCACCCGGTCGTCGATTTCCCGGAACAAGCATGAGATTCATTCATACCGCAGACATTCATCTCGACAGTCCGCTCACCGGGCTGTCCGCCTACCCGGACGCACCGGCGGAGCTGCTGCGCACGGCCACGCGAGACGCTTTCGAGAACCTCGTGGACGAGGCGATCGGCCAGAAGGTCGATTTCATGGTCATCGCGGGCGACCTCTACGACGGCAGGTGGAAGGACTTCAACACGGGCATCTTCTTCAGCGGGCAGATGGGGCGCCTGAAGGCGGCGGGAATTCCGGTGTTTCTGCTGTTCGGCAATCACGACGCCGAGAGCGAGATGACGAAGCGGCTGGCCCTGCCCGACAACGTGCATGTGTTTCCGTCGAACAAGGCGCGCGTCTTCGAGCTCGAGGAATTGAAGGTGGCGCTGCATGGCCGAAGCTTCAAGGACGCGGCCACCTTCGAAAACCTTGCATTGACCTACCCATCGCCGAAGGCCGGCTGGCTGAACATCGGCGTGCTGCATACCGCGCTGGAAGGCAACACCGCGCACCCGAACTATGCACCGTGCTCGCTCGAAGAGCTCAGGGCGCGCGGCTATCAGTACTGGGCGCTCGGCCACGTGCATGAGCACCGCATCGAGCGCACCCCGGACTGCATCATCGCGTTCCCGGGCAACCTGCAGGGCCGGCACATCCGCGAGACCGGGCCACGTGGCGCACTGATGGTCACCGCCGAGGGAACGGAGATCGTGAGCGTCGAGCGCATCTTCGTGGACGTGCTGCGCTGGCATGCCCTGGATGTCGATGTCGCCCGGGCGTGGAACCTCGCCGCCGCCGTCGAGCTGGCGGGGCGCGCGCTCGAAGACCTGGTCGACGGGGCGGGAGGCTCCCACCCGCTGGCTGTTCGGGTGACGCTCAGGGGGGCGTCGCCTGCGCACGGCCACCTTTTCGGGCTGGACGCGCAATTGCGCGCGGAAGTGCTGGGCATCGCGGCCGGCATCGGATCCGAGCGGCTCTGGATCGAGAAAGTCAGGGTGGACACCACACCCCATGAACTGCCCGCGCAGGTGGCCGCCAAGTCCGATGCGGTCGCCGACCTGCAGGCGTTGCTCTCCGGTGCGGAACACGATGCCGAATTCATGGACAGCCTGCGAACCGACCTTCAACAGTTGCTCGGCCGTGTCCCGGCCGAGCTCCTGGACATGGTTCCCGAACTGCACGCGCTGCGCGCCGGAGAAATCCACGATCTGGTCCGGCGCACGGCGCCGTCGCTGGTGGCACACCTGGCCCGGGAAGGATGAGAGATGCGAATCGGAAGGCTTGACCTTGTCCGCTACGGCAAGTTCGAGGGCAAGCTGCTGGCATTGCCCCGCGCAGAACGCGACATCCACATCATCGTCGGGCCGAACGAGGCCGGCAAATCCACCATCGGGGCGGCCATCCGGGAGCTCCTGTTCGGTATCGAGAAGAGTTCACCCCATGCATTCCTGCATCGGGGAGACACCCGCATCGGCGCCGACATCGAACACCAGGGCCAAGAGCTCGCGTTCCACCGTTCCAAGGGCCTGAAGGCGACACTGCGCACGCCGCAGGACGGCGTCCTTCCGGATGGGGCGCTGGCCCATTTCCTCGGGGCGACCGACCGCAGGTCGTTCGTCGACATGTTCGGCCTGGACCACACGCGCCTGGTTGCCGGCGGCACGTCCATCCTCGGAGGCGCCGGCGACGTCGGGAAGATCCTGTTCGAGGCCGCCGCAGGCGTTGGGAATCTCGGGGCGGTGCAGCAGGCGCTCGATGACGAAGCCAATGCCTTGTGGGATGTGCGCAAATCGCAAACCCGTGCCTACTACATCGCTGCGGGTGAGCTCGAGGCGGCCACGACCCTGCTGCGCGAGGCCGTGGTCAAGACGAAGGACTGGTCCAGTGCGCAGGCGAACGTGGCCGCGCTCGACGACGCCCACGATGCGGCCCGGACGCGCTACGCCGCGGTCAAGACCCGGCGCACCCAGCTGGAACGCGTGCGGCGCGTCGCGCCCCACATGGATGCCCTGGCGCAGGCCAGCGCCCAGCTTCGCGCGCTCGGCGACGTGGCGGAACTCCCACCGGATGCTGCCGCGACTGCAAGCAAGGCCGCAGTCGCTTCGAGCGGCGCGCAAGCGGGCCTCGACGACCAGTCCGCCCTCGAGCGCGCGGCACAGATCGCGCTCGACGGCATTTCCATCGACCGCCAGATCCTCGAAGCCGGTGCAGACATCCGTGCGCTCGAGGACCGGCGCATCCAGACCCAGCCGTACAAGGTCGACATCCAGAACCGGCTGGCTGAGATCGACGCGCAATGGAACATCGCGGTGGCGATGGCCGGTCAGCTCGGCTTTTTGGCAGACGATGAAGCGCAGCTGCAAAACGCCTTGCCGAGCGCCATGCAGCGCAGGGCCATGCTGCGGCTCGTCCGGGAACACGGCGCCCTCGCGCAGGCGCTCGATGGCGCCAAGCAGGCGGCCGCTGCCAAGTTGCTCGAGCTGGAGCAGGGCGTCGAGGCGTTGGAACAGCTTGCAGGAGACGACGTGCCTGAGGGGCTCGAAGCGGCCTTGATCCAGGCGCAGAAGCTCGGAGATGCCGAGGCCCTTCTTCTGGAGCGTGAAGCAGTTGTGAAGCACAAGCGCGCGGCCCTCGAGTCTGCGCTCGCCGAGTTGGGCCCATGGCCGCTCGAACTCGCGGCGCTGCGTGCCATGACGCCGCCGGCGCCCGATCTCGTGCAGTCGCTGTGCCTCGACCAGGTGGCCGATGACACGGAAGCCAGATCGGCGCGCGCCAGGGGGCAGGCGCTGCGCGACAAGGCGCAGGCCCAGCAGCTCGCCATTCGGCAATTCACGCAGGCGCATCACCCCGTCACCCGCGAGCAGGTGCTGCACGCGCGCGAGGCCCGCGAATCGAGCTGGCAGGTCATCCGTTCCGACACACTGGGCATCGCTGCCAAAGCGCCCGCCTACGAGCGCCTCGTCGCAGAGGCCGATGCGCTGGCGGACCAGCATCATGACAAGATCCAGCAGGCTTCCGAGCTCCAGTCGCTGCGCCAGCAACTCGAACGCCTCGAACTGGATGCCGTTCAGGCGGCCGCCGATGTGCACCGTCTGGAAGAGGCCACGAAAACCCGCGCCGCCGAATGGGCGGAACTGGCCCGCCGCTGCGGTCTGCCTGTTCTCCCGTTCCAGGCGGCCGGTCCGTGGCTTGCCGCGAGGCGCCGCGCGCTCGACGCCGCCGACGAACTCGGTGCCGCGGAGCGCTCACTGGCGGCCTACCGAGACAGCGTCGAGGTCGTCCGAGCGAAACTCGGTTCAGAGTTGGCGACCGCGGGCGGCACGGCCGGCAACGAGCCGCTCGCCGTGCTGCAGGTGCGAGCGACGGCACTGCACGGCGCCGCCGCAGCCGCCAAGGGCGAGCGGGCTTCTCTCACCGCCCAGAACCTGCGTGCCTCGCATGCGCTGCAGGGGCTGGAAACGGAGGTCCTGCGTGCGGGCGAGAAGTTCGATGCCTGGCAGGCCCGGTGGCGTGATGCCACCGGTTCGTGGCGCTTTGGCCGGATGGATGACCTCGGCGCCGTCGAAAGTGCACTGGAGGCGGCCGAGCGCATCGAAGCCAACCTGGCTGCGATGGCGCATCTTCGCGTCACGCGTGTCGACGCGATGCGGGCCGACCTGGCTGCCCATGCCAAGGACGCCAGGGCGCTCAGCCTGCGGATTGCCCCCGAGCTGGCCGAGCTGCCTGCCACCGAGATCGTGCTCGAGCTGCATGCGCGGTGGCGCGCAGCCACCGCGGCCTTCGAGGAGGCACGCAGGTGGGCCACCGCCAAGGAGGCGGCGGCCGCCAAGGCGCGCGAGGCCTCGGCGCTGCTCATCCAATCGCGGGCCGCACTGGCGCCGCTCTTCGAGCGCAGCAAGACCACGACGATGGCCGAGCTGGTCGAAGCCATCGAACGCTCGGACCAGGTTCGTGCGCTGCGCACCGCGATGGCCGCGGCCGAGACTTCCATGCGTGACGGCGGCGATGCACTGACGCTGGATGAACTCCAGGCAGAAGCATCCACGGTCGAGAAGGAGACCTTGCTGGTCGAACTCGAGGAACTCGTGCAGCGCGAGGACGCATTGATGCACGAGCTGTCGGAGATCGCCGCCCGGAGGCAGGCGGCGACCACCGCGCTGAATGCCATCGCCGGTCATGCGGACGCGGCGCGTGCCGAGGGGTTCCGGCAGGAGGCCCTCGCCAAGATGGCGGCCGCCGTCGAGCGCTATCTGGCCGTGCGAACCGCTTCGCGGCTGCTCAAGTGGTCGATCGACCAGTACAGGGACGCCAAGCAGGGCCCGATGCTGGCGGTCGCGAGCGGCATCTTCGCGAAACTGACACTTGGTTCGTTCGAACGATTGTGCGTGGATTACGAAGGCAAGCAACCTAAATTGCAGGGGCGGCGGCCCGACGGGGAAGTCGTGGACATCGAGGGGCTGAGCGACGGTACTCGGGACCAGCTCTATCTGGCACTTCGCCTCGCAGCCCTGGAGACGCACCTGGACAAGGCCCACCCCCTGCCGTTCATCGCCGATGACCTCTTCATCAACTACAGCGACGGGCGGTCGCGAGCCGGCCTGGCCGCGCTGGGCGAGCTCTCGCGCAAGACCCAGGTGATTTTCCTGACCCATCACGAGCACCTGATCCCCGTGGTGGAAGAGGTGCTCGGCACGGACGCCAATGTGGTGATGCTCTGACCTCCTTGCCCCGTGCCCAGATGGATGCAGCAGAGCGAGCGTGAAGGCGGCGCCAGTCGGCCCGCGTTTGAACGGCGCTGGTGGTGGCCGATGCAAACGCAGCACGATGGCTTGACGATGTACGCGGCTACGTGCGTAAGAGGGCACGGCGGATCGTGGCCGGGCGCGCGCTGGTAGAAGGCGCTATTTCGCTCAGGCGCGGGTGACCAAGTACGAATGATCCATATG
>Ga0209282_1000924_pt1 | contig 15342 bp, 10 predicted proteins | sample Mtrugardesep15_FD_187529 | JGI IMG/M metagenome (GOLD analysis project Ga0209282, IMG submission 187529) | Root nodule microbial communities of legume samples collected from California, USA - M. trunc garden sep15 (SPAdes) (version 2) | ecosystem: Host-associated > Plants > Roots > Nodule...
AAAGTCATTATTTGATGGGAAGGCATTTCAGATGGGCTTTTAAATTGACGAGAATGGATTTCAAAATCAAATACAAACCTAGGTGTGACAGTAAAGCTGATGATGATGCGCTAGCTAGAAGGATGACTTTCACAACCATTTCAATAGTACATTTTTCAAATTTAGACGAGTAGGAAGATGATGCACAGAGCGATAGTAAATTACAAGCGATTATTCAAGACCTAATTTAGGACTCAACTTCACATCCAGGATTTTTCTTTTAAAACAGGAAGTTGTTGTATGAAGGAAAGATCGTTCTGCCTTAGAGTTCTTAGGAAATTCCGCTCTTTAAGTAGTTTCACGTTTCAACAATAGGAGACCATTCTTGATTCAACAACTGGTAACAACTTGTACAGTCTGTCAACAAAACAAGGATCAAACTGTCTCTAGTAGGTCTCCGAATCCAGCTCAGGTTTGGGATGATACTGGACTAGAGGGACTGGATTGAGGTATTAATTAGGCTCCTTTCATTTCCCTTGGCTAGCCTTTTACATCACGATATGTAGCTAAAGCTTTCTTGAAATAAGTGGTAGAATTGCACGGTTTTCCATCTAGTACTATATCAGATAGGGATAAAAACAATTCTTAGTCACTAATGGACTGAATTATTCTGAACAGAAGGAACGAAACTTAAATTTAGTTTTGCATACCATCAACGCTTTAATAGTCAAACAGGTGGTGAAATGATGCAGTAACTTATTTAAGGTGTTCGACTAGTTCTAAATCAAAACAGTGGATCAAATGGTTATGTTGGACTGAATTCTGGTTCAATGCAAATCATAATACCACCACTCAAAGCTCCCTTTAAGGTTCTACATCTTAGAGATACCCTCAACTTCTTAAGGTAACAACCATCCTAAATGATTTGAAAGGTATCAGTGTATTGTAGTCTCTATTCAGTACATTAGTTTTATTTTTATTTCCAACTTGTTCTAACACCATGTTGGCAATATTGGAGGCGGTCTTGCATATTTAAATATTAGCATTTCAATCATTTTGCTAACATTCTTATACTAGAATCATGAGGTACTATGTCTCCTTTATCATATATTTAATATTTGAAGATTAGCCTTCCAATCATTTTTCTAACATTCCTATAAAAGATTACCATGTGAATAATAAGTAGCAGCTAATTTCCTAGCACATATGATTTGTTATTTTTTCAATTTTTACATGCTAGCACTACTCTTAGTGTATAACTTCTGTTGTTGGTAATTGGCTTTTAGTTGTAGTGGCAGCCGGTATGTTTTTTTGGTAGTCACTGCAGCAAGAGGTACTAGAACTCGGTATTGTCACGAAGCAATATCCGCTTCAATAATTGAGAAAAAAAGATGAATGATTTATGTGAATAAACCAGCAATTGAGAAATTTGTATATGCATTTGTAAAAATAAGCGTTGATTACAATCAAAATGTAGCCTTGTGTTGGATGCATCTGAAATAGACTATCTGATTTGAGTTATGTGGTAATTTTATATAGCATGCTTTAGATAAAAGGCTTAAATAGGTATTTCGTACCTGCAAATATAAGTCATTTGAATTTTTGTCCTTGAAGTTACTAATCCTTCCATTTTGCCATTGCAAATATTAATCATTTGAAAAAGGGAAATGTTAACGAGTGCCCCCGGGCACTGATTAAGAGCCTTAAATAGTAACTTTTATGAAAAGTTGTGTAATCAGTGCATTGGAAATTGAAAACTTTGACATTTTTAAAGAATAATTTCTTAATTTAGTATGCTTAAAGAGTGCCCCGGGGGCACTCGTTAACAAGACCCTTTGAAAAATGGTCCTAATTACATCTGATTAGTAACTTCAAGGACGAAAATTCAAATCACCTATATTTGCAGGGAAGAAATACCTATTTAAGCCAACCACCTCGCCCATTCATCACTTGCCACATGGGCACCATGTCGCTAATGACAGTCCACCTCAACAAAAAAACCTAATTAAGACCAAAAGTCAAATGATTAAATTTTGCAGTAGCAGATTGAAAGGATTAGTAACTTCAAGGACGAAAATTCAAATGACCTATATTTATAGGGACGAAAGATCTATTTAAGCCTAAATAAAAAGGCAAGGCTAGAAAGATCATAAGACATACCAAAGGCAAGTTCAAATTTGTTGTTGTTGTTGTATTCTAGTACCTCTAAGCAAGTTCAAATTCAAATTTGTCAATATGACAAATTTTAAATCTATACAATGTTAATATGAATGAGTATGGTTTGTCTAGTGTTGCTTTTCCTTCTATATATGAGTAATTGGATTTTTGAAATTGTCTCTAATTAATCATCGCTAAAAATTCAACAGCAGAAAAGAAGACACATTGGGAGCCAGACTGATAAAGAGGATACTTTAGAAGCATACAAGAGATTATAAAGGTAAACACTCAAAATACTTGGCTACTGGTTGAAACATTTGTTGTTGATTGATTGGGTTTAGAAGAGTTTGAAGTTTAATATTTTTTTTATTGTAGAAAATATTTCATTTTGTAATGGGAAAACAAAACAATTGATACACCGCAATATTAGTCAAACGGTTAAGATGGCCAAACTTTATTTACATGAAAAATCTGTTACAAGTTGTTGACGGTCTACCCCGAAAAAAAAAACCTCCTTACATCAGATTTATTAAAGTGAATTTATAAATATTTGAAAACTAATTACTTTTCGTTATTTATCATATTCTCACTTTAGTCACGATAGGAAATTCTATGCAAAAAAGGTTCAAACCCTAGATCGAAGAGATATCTATGTTAAGTGTCCGACATGCTTTAAATAGAATTTTTTTTTTTAAGAATCTATGAAAATTCAATCAAGAAAATATTATGTAAGCTATTTTTTTCCATTCGTTAGCATAAAATTGTGTACATCCAATTTGTATTTTTTTGTCCATTTAAATTAGTTTTTTTTAGTTATATACACTTCTAGTCACCCTATTTGACAAGTTGATTTTTTAGTTCCAATACTTAACCTTTTTTTTAAAATTTTAGTCCTCGTCTCATTTTTGCGGTTTTTTAATGATGTGTTGTATTCATTTATGACATTACAATGTTTATAAGACATTTTTTGTTGACATTGATATCAGTGTGACGTAACAAACATTGTCGCGTCATAAATGAATATGACACATCGGCAATAATGATCCAAAAATGTGATCAGAGTCCAAAATTTAAAAATAAAATGAAAACTAGAATAAGCGGGATATGTCGAGATAAAATTCAAAATCCCTACTAGAATTTCAATGATGATAGACATATTTAAATTGCATTTTTTTTTTGGTACAAAATTGAATTTTATTGTATTATGATTATTTTGATATTTAACATGTACGCTCATACAAAATCGTAGAATTAAAGATCAAAGACAAATAAATGATCATTTTTTGTTTTGTTTTTGAAATTCAAACATCTTCATTCAACCAACAGAAGAGGGCATAAAAACACATGAATCAACATTCATTGGAAGGGCATATCCCAACTAAGTCTTACAACCAACTTGCATTGCTAGGCCAACAAGCCTATGTGCTAAAACATTAATGTCTCTACTAATGAAATTAACAGAAACTTTCTTAATTAAAAGTACTCATATATAAGGACCTTGCAATCAGTAACAATTGGCTCAATGGCTACAATAGAGTTAAAATTTCTAATGCATTCAATTACAACTAATGCATCAGATTGGACAACTACTTCCTCAAAATTTTGTTCCAAGTATATTATTTTTATGGACCACGAAACTCTTTGCCTATAAATAGCCAAGCATACTGCAAGGCATGTACATTGAATTTTGAGCATACTAGTTCTTTTAATTATTTTAAGACAATTGCTTTTCCGACATATAAAAATTCATAATGACACATGGAAATGACCTTTTTGCTTTCAATGGTAGTTAACTACCGTTGGATTTATCCGTCGGTAGTTAACTACCGTTGTATACCAACACAGCAAAAAAAAAAAACTCCAACGGTAGTTAACTACCGTGGAGTATCAATTTTTTACAATTCACACATGTTTAGGTTTGTTTTAACCACCAACTACATTTTTTAATTAATTAATAATAATTAATGTTCTCTCGCTACAGTGGTGCTTTTCTATCCCTCAATCTCACACTTCACAAATTCCATACAACCTTCTCTGTGCATAGGCCATTGATTGTTTGATCAATGTTCATCTCTACTTAAAACTCCGTTTTGTAGGTCCTCCATACAACCTACTTTTGATTATGGGTTTTTTGTGCATAGTTCTTTCCTTTATGTTATCGATAATGGGTGATCATTTTTCTTCTTATTGGCTTTGCTTCCTTAAGGACTAAATGGTTTTTTGTCCACATGTTTGCTTCCTATGAAGTTGATAAGTATTAATGGCACAGTGCAACATTAATTGTGGTTGGTGGCTGAAACAAACCTGAACATGTGTGATTTGTAAAACAGAAAAGCAATTTTTCAGCGGTAGTTAACTACTGTTGGGTCCAGCCGCAGTTAACTGCTGCCGGTTTGACGAACGATGGTTAACTACCGCTGAGGAATTTTAAGTCATTTACATGTGTCATTAGGAAGCATTTGAAGTCAGAAAAGCAATATTCTTATTTTAATGGACCACGCGAAATTCTTTGCCTATAAATAGCCAAGCATACTGCAAGGCATGTACATTGAATTTTGAGCATACAAGTTCAAAAATTCAACGCTCTCTTTTGTTCTTCAAATATAAAAAACATAAATATTTTTTTAACTTTTTAAAAAGATATAAACACTTTAAATTCATTCAAAAAAATTGTAAAGGTTCTTATTGAAGAAGAAAGATAAGAGAAAGAATGTTGTATAAACTCGTTTGTTGAAACAAGTGTGTAAGTTAAGGTGAAAATATTTGATGTAAGAAAGATATAAACATTTTAAGTTCATTCAAAAGAATTGTAAAAGTTCTTATTGAAGAAGAAGAATAAGAGAAAGAATATTGTATGAACTCGTTTGTTGAAACAAGTGTGTAAGTTATACAACTAACAGAATTTAAAGAGGGCATAAAAACAAATGAATCAACATTCATTGGAAGGGCATATCCCAACCAAGTATTACAACCAACTTGCATTGCTAGGAGTTAAATATTTGATGAATTTAAAGAGTTTATACAACATTCTTTCTCTTATTCTTCTTCTTCAATAAGAACCTTTACAATTCTTTTGAATGAATTTAAAGTGTTCATATCTTTCAAGAAGATATGAGAAAAGAAGGAGTTGAAAATAAGTTATAACTCAGCTATCAAGTAGGTAAACTCACAATTGTGTGGGGGACAAGAAGTAACATGTAATAGGTGAACCATAATGATATTGGCAGGGAATTTAAGGTTAATACTCTGAAAGTGAAGCAGTATTGGGGTGACTCCTCAATGAGGCCCACTATTTAATATTTTGGATGAATATATATTTTATCCAACTCACTTGTTTAATTACTCATAGTCCAATATAATGATCTAACTCAATGAGGCTCTCTAAAAGTATAGCGTTTTCTTTTATTGTTCTATTTTATTTGATGTATTCTATCTTTCCTTCTATTATTTTTTTTAAAGGAATCTTTCCTTCTATTATTGTTTGTGCCACTTTTGATTATTCTTTTGTGTTGTGTTTGTGTGTCATTAATTAAAAAGGACAAAGCTTTATCTTTCTTCATCTTCTCCAAGTAGAAGTTTTGTACACTTGTGGGTAAAGGTTTAATCATTTTGATCCTTTTTTCATATTTTATTTTTGAGCATTTATTTGACTCCATTTCATCTCGTGTCTTCAGTTATCATTTTTCTTTGAAACACTAGTCTCAATGTTAAAACTAAGAATTAACTCGACCTCAGAACCTAGAATTGATCAAATTTCTGTTTTATTTTTTATTTTTTTTATTGTGTATTGTTCTTAATTATCTCAACACCAAACATAATTCTGCTTAAAGAAGAACAAAGCATATATCCCCATCATTAATAAAAAGTAAGCTGCATTTAACAGTTATTGAAAGGAGGAGTGTTATTTGAACAACCAATTTAGTGACAACTATAATTTACAAAGAGAAAGTAGGTATTTGCACAGAAACCAAAAGAAAAGAGAAATAAAGTAAAAAATAATGTGAGAATGAAAGAAGGTTGTCACAAAAGTTGTCACCAAATGGATGTTCAAATATCATGGTTTCTCTAAAGTCACTTAAGTAAACAACCATCCTCTTCTCTGCGACTCTTGAAACCATAGCCTATACAGAATATAATCCCTAAAAAAATCCTTGCTCAAATTTAACCTTGCTTAAACCTTTCTCAAATCTACTAGCTCTTGATAACTAAACATCATTTGAAGCTAAGGAAACCAAAACAACAACCTAAAACCATTTTGAACAAGAGAAATGCTAACAACACATTATATTACTTTTCTATCAAAAACTTCGTTTAAAAGTGTAAACCAATAATTCCATTTCTTTGACTGTTGATTTTTTGTTTAAAAACCAGAGAATTATTGTGAAAAACCCCAGATATTTAGTTATAAAATAAACCCAAATGATTTTAATTTTATCAACTTTTTAAGGAAAATGTTAATAAGTACCCTAAAAGCACTCTTTAACAACCTTAAAATAAAAAATAAAAAAATAAATATCTATATATTTAACGCATTGAAAATTAAAATTTATCTTTTTAATTAATAATTAATTTCTTAACTTGAAATCATTAAAGAGTGCTATTAGGCATTCGCTAGCACAACCCATTTTTAATTATAATAATTCAATATACATATATCATATCTGCAAAGGAAACACCGATATGGTCATTATATTGGGATCATGCCAAATACTACTCAACCAGATTTGTTGACTTAACCATAAGACTGAAGGATTGGCCAAGAAGTCTTGGCTCAACCGGTAAAAATGTTGAAATTGTCAGGCTGAACACCGTAACAGGAGTTCGAACCCTGGCTCCTACACTTGCGTGTATGAGTTCTAAAGTGGCTATTGGGATTTCGTCTATATACTAAAAAACCGTGCATGATTGTAATCAAATGCAACTAAATTCAGCCTTATATGTGTTGACATGGAGAAACAACAGCATCCATAACATTATTTTTTAAAAGTAATTTTTCTTTTAGCACAAAAAGGAAAACAACCAATCCGATAGATCTTAAAACCACCATTACTTTCACCAACGACTCACATGGTTTTCGGTCTTTAAATGGTATCTGAAAGAAACAAAACTTTGGATTTGATTGCAAGTATCAAAACTGTCCTCTACCAAAAATAAATATCCATGGGCAAAATTACCAGAGATTCAACAGAAAACTGTTATCATACAATTGAATCCGGATTTTGATCGCCCAGCTGTATTGCCTCCTGACTCCATATATTTCCCATATTCACTCAAACATGACCAGACACAATCAGTTGGATGGAGTAATCAATGAACTTTAACAAGTTCAAAGTCATAAACCAACCATGAATTTGGTGGTATGTTTTCACTTTCACCATCCTTCTTAGACCTGAAACATGCACATATTAGAGAAGGTTATAGAGATTCTAGAGAACAAGAAATAGAGTAAGGAAAATTATATTAATTAAACACATGATTTAAACCACATACGTCATTGATGGTGGAACAACAAGTCTTCTCTTTTCTCCAACTCGCATGCCTGATAACCATGAATATATAAAATTAAATGCATGTTGGAGCACGTATCTCAATAGTATCTAGAGAAATATTATATTTCAATTTTAATAAAAACAAATCCTCAATTAGAGAAAATAAAAGTGGCAATGTTTAAATTATTACCTTCAAGACCAATATCCCAACCCTCAATAACTTCTCCTTTACCTGCAAACGCAAATGCCGATGCAAGTGTAAGAACCATGTACACAATAGTCATATCCAGATAATAAAGGGTTCTGAGAAATGGTGATATGTTACCAAGGCGAAATTTGAAAGGAGCTTCGCCAGCATTTGATTCAACCACCACCCCATTTTCCTTCAACTTGCCAGTGTAATTGATGCTGATCTGTAAGCAAAGGACATTCATTTAAATCAAATCAAATCAAATCTGCAATTAATGTTTGTCTTCATAGAGGCAGTCACTAGTCACTAAAATATTTTAAATCATTTAACAGAACTACCTTTTTCCCTATTGCAGCAATTTTCCCATTTTCTTTCCCTGTCTCAAGCTCTTGAATAACTAGTCCATTTGACAATGTTCTAACTTGGGAAGGCTTGGTATCCTCCACATTATTTCCATCCTCTTCCATCATCTCAGTACTTTGCTCAACCGATACAGGCACGTCAGAATTTACGACTTCACTGCCCTGACTTTTACTTTTCTTCTTCTTTTTCTTAACTTTCTTATCTTCGGATTGATTTCCTTCAGGATTGTCTTGAGCACCATTGTCCACACTGCTGCACCAGGAATAATAACCAAGATTATTGCACAAAATAAGTTGTAGTATGTTAGGGACCAAGAGTGGATGATATTAAATGTGTAGATTCAACCATCTTTCCTTTTTATCATCGCTTTTTTACAAATGTTTTGTTGCTACTTATCAGTTGTTTTCAAAGTTCAAGGTCACATCAAGTATTTCACAGGTTTTCTATAAAAATTGGATGGTAAATAATTGATAAATTCAAAGATGAATCAATTATGATACATCTACTCGGTGAAGTTATTTTTTTCCCAAAAAAGTAAATGCATTGGGTTAGACCTTTTAACTCACAGCATGAAACATATATCAACGAAAACATGACTACAATTAGGAGAGTTACTATTCCACAAATATGCACTGGCCGGTAACAAAATGGGAGCGCATACAAAAGAAATACGAGGAACAAAATTGTAACTTTCTAAAAAACGAATATGAAAAGCGTGCAAAGAATATGTAACTTGAAAAAATAGAATACTGGAAACAAAAATGTAGAATGCAAAAATGAAAAAGGAGAGATTTAGATTGTTAACAGTTTGAGTGAGTATAAGTGGATGACGGAGAAAATTTAAGCGTACACTTTAAGATGGGGTAACATAGGATGAAGGCTAACAGTTTTCTCGAGTGTTGCATGAGTTAATGATTTTCTTGGTTATTGGATCACTTCCTTAAATGACTAGTTATTTGTATATAGAAAAACAATTCTTTAATCATTAAATGCTTCCCTTTTTCCCAAGATTTTAAGATTAGAAATGCAACATCTCTTTAATTGTACTTTGGTCTATGCCTACCGTTTCGATCTCTCTAACGAATAAAGAAGTCAAAAACTGAATAACAGTAGTGCTCAGAATATTTGTGATCTGTTTATATTAGACTTGAAACACCTCAAACATTGATTCTATTAAAAACACGCTGTGAGATGCTGTGAGAAAATTGCTTTAGAATTCGTGTTTTCCCATTTGGTGGTCTGTGAAATCTAAAACAAAATACTGTAGAGGGATGTCATAAGATCGTATGATTTATTTTATCTAATATTCAACAAAATACTACTATTACTAGGAAGTATGAAACAAAGGATAATAAACAAGTAATATGCATTAAGGATGATGATGGAAAAGTATTAGTCATAGAACAAAATATGAAGAGCAGATAGAAGAGTTATTTTTATAAAACTTTTAAACGAAGGACAAGAGATAACATTAAACTCTAATAGACATAACACTTGATAGGAGAAAAAAGTATTCCTATTACCAAAGAAATTTATAAAATCCAAAGGTAAAAATTGAAGAAGACTGATAATGGTAAGATAGTTTGCTGCGTACCCGAATCACAGCAACTCACAGAATATAGAAAATAAGGAATTAAAATGCACAACTACTGGAATAACAGTGTATTATTTCTAAATGTGAAAGATAACTGCAAAAGGATGAATAGCCTAAGGCCCACAGAGCCAAGCTCCTACAGAGAACAATATTGTCTGTCCATAACTACCACTGATGATTTCCCCAGATACTCTTCCTCTCCCCTCAGTCCTCCTATAACTGACTCCCCTGAGTTGGATAACACACTACCCCCACTCCCTGCCACATAAGCATGCCCTTTCTTCTCTCTTAAATTTTCCCAACATAAATTTCCATTGAGGACTAGGAAATGAGTCATGAGAACCCACAGTTGGGGTCCTAACATAGTTGGACCAAATGATATACCTATCGAGTTAAGGGAGGGACTAGGATTAAAAAGGCATAAGATGGCTCACATCGTTGTTCAAAGAGATTATTAGGTCTAAGAGCAAAGCAAAGGAATGATGGAGAAGTCCTTTTATTCCTGTCCTAATTTTAATAACAAAATTCACTAGCAAAACTGCACAAATTTAGGGGTATTTAACTCATAAGTCACAAGCTTTGTGAAAGACCAATTAAGAAAAGATTAAGACAACATATCCCCATCACAAGAAATTGACTTGGTTTACTGCCAAAGAGATGAATGATGGAAGCTATATCCCTTACTATGACAATGGAGAGATATTGGATTAAGCAAAAAGACTACACTTACTTTTCAATTGTTGGCTTCGGATGTTGCTCTTTCTTTTCAGAAAACTTATCAGTCAAACCATCGGACTCTGCTGTCTCTTTGTCGGCTTTGTAATCTTGAATGATACCTTCTCCATTTGCGTTGTCACCTTCAGGATCTGAAGCTTTGTTTGTTTGTTCTTTCTTTCTCCTCTTTGTTTTCTTTTGAGAATCTGTTTCAGAGGAAGGCAATGCAACACTGTCTGAAATCTTAACATCCCTGCTAATTTGCAATAGGTTATCAGATAACAAAAATTAGTCTTTTCTCTTTTTTGCCAGGATGTAACACAATTTTAATTCGAATCACAGTGAAAATGGCAGTGATACAGTATGAAGTTTTGGAGACAATTCTGAACATGACATCTACATGGAGATTAACTAAAAAAATTTATTGTAAGGAAAGTGGTTTCTTCTTATGCTTAACTTATTTAAGCATTTGAGGGATTTCATCTGATACTATTGTAAAATGACAAACTTTTTGTAGTAGTTGAAAAGAGCACAATTTTAGGAAGAACAAAATGCACAGTAGATTGAAAGGTAAATTCAAGAGAAGTCATACCAGAAGGTAATTATTTAAAACAGTATAATTTCTAGTAAAATATGTATTGCCTATATTCCGTAAATAATTTATACGAGGAAGGACAGCTTAGGTGTCTGTTGCATCATCAATACAGCTGATTTTGTGAGTTCTGTTGCATATATCCAGGACATGAAGAGTATTTCGACAACTTCTCCATATCAAATACCACATGTTATAGAGTTATTCTAGTATTACGGTATTACCTGATTATATAAATAGAAGTAGCTAAAAAAAACTCACCCATTAACTGTGTCCTGATTACTGTGTTCATTTCCCTGAGGCAGGTTAAGCTGTGAAGAAGGTAGTATTTTATCAGCAGCAAAAAGTGTCTTCTCCCTTGACCGCTCCTTCCTTTTTCTCTTTGGTTTTTCATCCTGTCCTTGACCAACCTGTAAAGAAGGTAGTATTTTATCCGTGGTTTCAGCTTTCCTGCATCATACCAAAGACAAAAATGATCAACAACCAAACCAGAAATCTTTACAAGTAACAACAAAAGGAAGTTCGTAAATGCATTGTCAGTTCTCCTTTCAAGTTCAAGAACATTGCCTTTGAAAGCAGATGCAGAACAAAGGTGCAAGCAAAATACTTTGCCAAAGTGAATAGCTATTAGGTATTAAAAAGATAGTAATTAAAATTTGATATATGCATGAGAAGTTTTAGGACTTGTTACAATTAATTTGTATCAAACATAACTTTTAATGATTATCACTATAATAGCAATACTTATTAAAAAAAATCAAAAGTAAAGGCAACTGGCAACCAATAAAACTCTTACTATAGCGGAATACGAGTAAGGGTCAGACTCATGATATTACTTGTAAAGGAGGAAAGGACATGAATACACCATTTTCACTTTGGTATCCACTTAAAAATTAGGTGAAATATTCAGTGGCGAGTCTTCTACGAAATATCAACCCCGAATTTTTCAGCTGCAATGTTAACGGAATACCAGTCTGACTCTTAGAAGAAAATAAAAAAAATAGCGTGATGCATTAATTGTAATCAATTAACCAAATCCGAGAGATGACGCCCACAAAACCAGCATCATTTAAGCCTGTTGATTTATGTACGATATGGCCATGCCAAATGTAAGAAAGATCCACAAGCATTTTTAAAATATAAAAGAAAGCAAATCCCGTCAAAGTAAAAAGTAACCGCCACCATGAGCCAGACATGCCACCATCTCACCAGTGTCTTTTTCACTCACTCGTTAATTCGAGGAGGCATTTGCCAACAGCCAAAAGCCAAGTGGTGGCATAGATTCATATAAGTCGGACAGAGATGTGAGTCAACACGTGGTTGCCACTATACTTTACATTGCCACATGGGTCATTTGAAACAAACACGTGCATTTATAAACAACAAAAACCCAACAGCATTAAAATTTGAAATGAATTTTCGCAAATGAAGCACACTAAAGAGAACCAACTTGACATTCCAAAAAAACTGACCAGAATTAAGTTTTGAACATTTAAAGAGAACCAGCTTGACACTAAATAGAAGTCTTGTCTCATGAATTAGTTTGAAATAAAAAGGAGGTATGAGAAAAAAGGCATCAGTCTGGGATATAAATAGCAACCTGCCTCATCTTTAAATCAAGCACTCGTAATATTTCCGCGGAAATGAAGAACCCTAAATTCATTATTTCAAAGTTTCAAGACTTTTGTATAAATACAATAGTTTGGCCTAATTTTCCAAATTAATCTAACATTTCATCCTGTGAACAACAAATATAGAGAGCAATAACAGTTTCTTATAAGTATAACAAGAACTCAAGACATGAACACTCACTTATCATCAGGTTGCTGCTGGTGCTGTTCATTTCCTGCCAGAAGATCCTCGTCCGTGTTCATTTTTGGCTCATCTTGCACAGCATTATCTAGATCGGTGGAATGTTCATTACTAGAACTCTTGGTTTCTTTTTCCTTTCCCTTCTTTTTCTTTTTTGACTTTTTCATATCCCCAACATCCGGAACAGTGGAAGGAACTGCCAACTGGTCTGAAGGTTCAGCTTCCCTGCTTCAGTACAAACATAATGTATGAACAAAGGCAAGAACAATTAAATATTCAGTATCTCTAAAAGGGAAGACTTAAAATCTGAGAAAAGCAAGTGTGTATTTGAACAATGGTATTGAATTGAGAAGAGTCACCTATGAGTTTGAATATCTGCGACAACATTGTCGGTTTTCAATTTTGTTTCAATAGTAATATTCTCACGGTCTTCACCGTCTTTTTTGCCATCATCAACTGCTTCTTTGTCAACATTATCAACCATTTCCTGATCCAAGAGATTCTGGGCCGTGTTCATTTTTGGCTCATCTTGTGCAGAATTATCTGGTTCGGTGGAATCGCCATTACTAGAACTCTTGGTTTCTTTTTCCTTTCCCTTCTTTTTCTTTTTTGACTTTTTAATATCTCCAACATCCGGAACAGTGCAAGGATCGGCCAAGTGATCATAAGGTTCAGCTTCCCTGCTACAGTACAAACATAATTTATAAACAAAGGCAAACAAATACAAATTTACAATCTCCAAGAGGGAAGCAAGCGTGTATTTGAACAATGATATTGAATTGAGAAGAGTCACCTGTGAATCTGACTATCTGCAACAGCATTGTCAGTTTCCAATTTTGTTTCAGTAGCACTATTCTCTTGGTCTTCACCGTCTTTTTTGCCAGCATCAACTGTTTCTCTGTCAATATTATCATGCATTTCCTGATCCAAGAGATCCTGGGCCGTGTTCATTTTTGGCTCATCTTGTGCAGCATTATCTAGTTCAATGGAGGTTTCTTCTTCCTTTCCCTTCTTTTTCTTTTTTGACTTTTTAGTATCACCAACATCCGGAACAGTGGAAGGAACTTCCAACTGATCTGAAGGTTCAGCTTCCCTGCTTCAGTACAAACATAATTTGAGAACAAAGGTAAGAACAAATAAAAATTTACTATCTCTAAAAGGGAAGACCTTAAAATGAGAAAAGCAAGTGTTTATTTGAACAATGATATGCATTGAGAAGAGTCACCTATGAATCTGACTCTCAGCGACAGCATTGTCAGTTTTCAGTTTTGTTTCAATAATACTGTTCTCATGGTCTTCACTGTCTTTTTTGCCAGCATCAATTGCTTCTTTGTCAAAACAATCTTCCATTTCCTGATCCAAGACCCTTACAAAGGATTTATTCTTCTTGCAAAGAGAAGAAATTGGTAGACTATCTTCATCATCAATTTCCTGAGATTGTACATGCACACTGTCATTGACAATTTTCTTTCCTTCAAGACTGCCATCATCGTCTGACTCTACCAACTGGTACTTCTTCCTCAGCCGTCTTCTGCTGCCTTTCGCACTTTTTCGTCCGCTATCAGAAGATGCTTCCTCTGCAGTAATCACAGTCAAAACAAAGAAATGATGCAAACATCATCAAGGGATTGAAATGGAGACAAACTAAAGATTTAAATGTTGAGGGATTAACATAAATATTTGAACTTGCCTTCATGGGAAATAGGAGATGCTGAGAAAACAGCTAGATCACCGTCATCGTTAATAAAACTATCATCGTAGTCATCTTCATCACTGCGATCAGATTTCTCTGTTTCTGTATTGGCTATATCTTCTCCATATGATTCCCTTTCCATTGTAGTGAAGGAAATCAAGAAAAAGAAACCCACAAAGAAAAAGGACAACAGGATTTGGAAATACAGTTGTACTTTATCTTTTGACAGACGCACAATCCAAATAATGATTCAGGCTTAACCATCAAAGGACTCGATGTGAACTTCTTAGAACGTTGGGTAAAGTTTTCGATAAACACTTGCAGAAACCAGAAAAATGAAAATAATTTTTCAATGACTATGAGACTTGCACATATTAAAATCAAATAATGCACCGATCTCTATTTTCTGAAACTCCTTAAGTTAACTTCTTTATAAGCATGTATAAACTAACATTTTCCTAAGCTCAAAATCAAATACTTATCTAAGTGAAAATAATTGAAAAACTGTTCTAAATTACATGATAATCCAAACATAGACTTAATCAACTTCCCGCAACTCTATCAACTTCCCGCAACTCTATTCTCAGAAGCTCCTTTCATAAGTTCAGAATCAAATACTTGTCTAAGTTAAAACAATTGAAAAACTCTCACAAACTACAAGGTAATCCAAACTTAGCCTTAATCAAATGCACCATGTTTCCATTTTCCAGAATAATTTCAATGTGTAAAAAACACATGCTGGCACCAATAAATAAAACA
>Ga0209282_1000926_pt1 | contig 15331 bp, 8 predicted proteins | sample Mtrugardesep15_FD_187529 | JGI IMG/M metagenome (GOLD analysis project Ga0209282, IMG submission 187529) | Root nodule microbial communities of legume samples collected from California, USA - M. trunc garden sep15 (SPAdes) (version 2) | ecosystem: Host-associated > Plants > Roots > Nodule...
CAATATTTCCTTTGATTATAGAATGAATAATAATTTCCATGTCCCTTGCCCATACCTCTTCTAAGACATTGAATCTATTGACATGGTAATAAATTGAAATTGCAAACTTGTAATTAGTATAATATGTCTCTACCAGTCCTTTTTAATTATTTTGAGATATGTAGTCATAGAATCCTATAAATACATCTGCCAACGGTGGATTTCCTATTGTTTTGCCGGTCCTTTATAACATATTTTGCTCAAGCGCCTATTGTAATCTTTGCCCTTTTATTTGCCTGGTTTCTGCAGCATTAAGCTCAGGACCATAATTCTTCGGAGAGGACTTGCTGACCGATCTGCTGGTGTCTCGAAGGAATGTTTTAAATTATTGAAAGATGAATGGCTTATAAAGTGCTGTAATGGTGATCCTTTAGAACTTTTGAAGTATCTCGATGTTGAAACCTATGAATCAGTAAGCGAGTCTGTCATGGAGGAACTTCTAAAAGCTGGTTTAGTAAAGCTAAAGAATGGTGCAAGTATCCAGCAGCATATAACATCAAACGGCGACACAGCAGAAGGTAAGACACGATTTTTAAATATTAAATAGTTTTATTTGTTTCACTTTTCAGTGTTGCGACATGTTGCTTGATTAAATCTTTCAAAAACAAATAGTAAATAGTATAATTTGATATTCCGTGTTTGTTATGAATAATGATTATGAGGATACACACACACATACACATAGACATTATTATCTATAAATTTTACAAATTAACGTTGAAATGAAAATTCTCATTTAGTAGATTAAGTCTACAAATTTATGATATTCAAAAGCTTTTTGATACCTAATTGTCTTTATTTTTATATTTAATATGACATTCACGTAAATATCTACTATCACATTATTAAACTGTATATACATACTGATGCACAAATTACCTATAATGCGCACAAAAAATCACCAATATGAAATTTTAGTTTAAATAATTTATTTACATTGTACAAAAATAATTGATTTACATTGTACAAATAGTTACTGATGGGGTAAGTATGTCAGTTTTGACGCTTCGTGAGAACAAGCTGATCAAACAATTTTACGAGCACGAGCTCAAATTTCGTGAGAAGATTTATGGAAATGGTCAATCAGGTGGAGTTATCGAGGCTGTGCCTCGTTGGATGTAGTTTCCTGAATGCCAGGATGACAACTTACCTGTTATTTTTTTAGCTTGTAGGAGGTTAGATTAGGATTTAACCTGACTAGCTGCTGCTTACCATAATTTACTGCTTTGCAATTTAACTGTAGGGGAAGGGGTTCATTGTCCACCAAGCATTATATTGATGGAAGCAGAGGCTGCTCTTTATTGGAGAACTGTTTGCAAACATTTGCAGTCAGAAGCACATGTGAGTCAAAAAGAATATATAGCCATTTTTTAAATTTATTTCGCACTTTTCTTTAATCTCATATCAGTGGTTGAAATGAATCAGTGTTGCCAAATAGCAGAAATATGGGCACTAGTGCTATGGCTTATGAGATTTGACTAAAACAATATCTTTATCAGTCAGTATCATGGTATTTTTGTACAAAATTTGGGTAAATGTTTTATATCCCAAAAGAGAAAGGGGTTAATTACCAACACTCGTGTTAATCATGTTCTTTTAATTTATGGTTTTGCTACCATTTTAATGCATATGTTATTGGTAGCTATAATATGTTATTAAGACGTAGTGAAGTCAAATCAAAATATATCTCTGTGATTCATAACCGCCTTTCTAGTATCCTTGTGTTTATTATTTTTTGGAATATAATTATAATTAGAAGTATAATTATCACTATTAGGACGTACTTTTTTTCCATCCAAATTACTGAGATTTATGATTTATGCCCCAATAGGCCTTAGGCTCTGATGCTGCAGCCACAGCCGGTACCGAAGCAGAAGTATATGCTGCAGAAGCATCAGATAAAAATGACCTTCTAGAAAAAATTCTTCCTGCTTCAGTTGATGAATACATAGAGTTGGTCAGAGCTCATATCGTTGCTGGTACATATAAGTTTATTCGGATGGTACTTCTATGCCCAACTCTAATGCATACTTAAGTGGCCCAATCTAATATTTGCAGGACCAAACCATCGCTTTGCATGCCGACAACTACTTTTGCTTGGTGCTATGTTTGATTTTTCAGACACTTCATATAGAAAAGCTGCTAGTGTGTTTCTGCAGGAGCTGATGAGCAAGCCTCCTGAACACGAGGTTGATAATGAAGGGAATGTTGTTGTCATTGGAGATGGCTTAAGTTTTGGTGGAGATACTGATTGGGCAGAAGCCATAGCCAAATTAGCAAAGAAAGTCCATGCGGCTCCTGGTGAATTTGAAGAAATTGTTCTTGCAATCATAGAAAAGCTAGCTCAACCTTGCAGAGAGAGAACAGCAGATTATGTGCAGTGGATACACACCCTTTCTCTTATTGGCCTTTTACTGAAAAATGCAGTGTCCATGCGCTTTCTTCAGGGCAAAGCTATAGAACCAGAAGAACTACTCCAATCTTTACTTCTTCCTGGGGTAACAAATTGTTGCAAATCATATTGTTTTTTAAATCTACATTGATTGATTAATAAATCTGCTACAAATACAATACTATACTTCTTTAAACTGACAAAAATGTTATGCATGCAGTGTGTTTTAGTTTACAACAATAGGAAATGATTCTCACATCATGAAAACCTTGTTCTGAATTTTGACTGATCTTTTGCAAGAATTAAATATAAATTTGGAAAAGTATGATGCATGTTGATTGATAGATATACGACAAAATAAATCTACATCTTATCTTGAAAAGCTGTCGAAGAATAGCTCATTCTTTGGTAAAAATCGTTTACTTATTGTTGCATGAATAGTTCCTCATGGCTAAATGAACAATGATAATAATACTTATTGTTGCTATGAAGTTTACCAAATTAAAAAAGCAATGAAATGATGTATGAGCTACACAAACATGTGCACCGCAGTATGTACATTGAAGTAAGAAATTTACTTTCTGATGGACAAGGTTTTGCGATTTGATAATTTGCTTCAGGGCACTATCAGTTTATAGTTGTAGATTTTGTTTGAGGGAATTGTTTACTAACTATTTACTGGTGTGGACAATGAAATGCACAGGCGAAACAATCTCACTTGGACGTGCAAAGAATTGCTGTAAGATGTCTTGGTCTCTTTGGGCTTTTGGAGAGGAAACCAAATGCTGAACTTTTGAAACAGCTAAGGACTTCATACATTAAGGGGCCACATTTAATTAGTATAGAGGCTGGTAAAGCATTAATTGATCTTGTGATGTGGCATGGTCCTCAAGAAGTTGACAGGGTTTTAAGTCACGATATTCCAAGCCAAGTAAACTGTGACAAGAAGTGTTTTGTTCCTGTGAACTTCTCTGATTCTGAAGGGGATTCAAACTCAAATGTTGACATGCTTGATCTTTTATACGGTGGTTTTGAAAATGAAGACTGGGCTAATCCTTTAACTAGCAATGAAGATGAATGTATTTATGCTGTTCTTGGGGAGGGCTTTGCGAAAATTCTTCTCCTAAGTGATAACTATCCAAGCATACCGGCTTCTTTGCACCCTGTGCTTTTATCTAAGCTCATTTACTTGTACTTCAATGATGTATCAGAAAATATGCACAGGTGGTAGCTAATTTTCCCCCTTTGTACTATTCTTGCCCTTTACAATTAGCTAATTTAGATCAAATGTTTTTCACCTGCCAGGTTGAAGCAATGCTTATCTGTTTTCTTTGAGCACTACCCATGTCTCTCAACAAATCACAAGGCAAGCATTATTGATGTCATATTTTCATTGTTTTACATTATGCATCATTTTTACTTATTATTTTTCTTATTTGAATATCATATCTTACGTCGGCCTTAATTGTTTTATATCGTAAATACAGAGGTGTATATTGAAGGCTTTTATTCCAGCTATGCGTTCAATGTGGCCAGGAATTTTTGGCAATTCTGGGGGTTCCCCTTTTATGGTGTCTCAGATGCGTAAGCGTGCGGTTCAAGCTTCACGATTTATGTTGCAGATGGTTCAGATTCCATTATTCGTTAAAGAGACTGAAGCAGTGAGTGAAAACTCTGGTACAGAACACCCACAAGTTATAGAAAGTATTGCTGAAGTTCCATTTGAGTGTGGTGAGGAGGGGCTCGCACTACGCATAGCCATAGAGGTAAACCATCCACAAACCTGAAGTTTGTTAAATATATGCTAACTTTATCATCTGTTCACCTAATTGATAGTCAAAGACACACACCTTCACCTTAATATGGATTGGTACTTGGTAGGTTTAGATTAGTCCACATAATTCTGTTCTAATTGCTTCTAAAGGTTTTATTTTGTGTACTTATGATTTATTTTTGTTGAAGTTGATGATATATCATAATATGATATCTGCATATTATGGCTGAAGAAAGACTTAAAGTTTTTTATATACAGTTTATAGAAAATTAACTTATTTAAAGCAACATATATTTTTTTTTAAAGAAACTTATTTGAAGGAGCTCTTTTATAGTTGCAGCACAGTATCTTAATGGGTAATTTATGTTCCACAGGGCACTCGATTTTATTTTATGTAGTGCACCGTTAGTACAGCTTTTGCCTGTACACATTTTAGCACAGAAAATGGGTAAACAAAATACGATAGTCATGTTTGTAATCCTGTTGCTTGATTGATCTACTTTAATCTTTTATCCAAATATTGCATAAAATGATGTATTGACCTGGAACCTAGGATTTTGTACTGAATTATTGTGCGGTGAATAAAGTTACTTATGATGTTACTGTTGATATAGAAGCTACATATAATAATTCTATTATAGTAGAAAATTATCAGTAAATGCAATTAGAGGCCAGATTCTTATAGTTAAAATCAAGAACCTTTTTGTTGTATATTCTTGGAAATTCATCATTATGTCTAAAACTAGTTTTAAGTTTGTAGTTCCTAGCGAAGCTTTTTCGTATGCTGCAAGAAATTGGCCTTTGCATATAACATATGGGAAATTGAAAATAGTCTGAACTGGACGTTGGTTTTCATTGCGTACTTGTTGAAGTATGGCATGCATCTGCCACTATATTGCTTAATGCTGCTGGATGTCACTTGGACACAATAGCATAATGAATTTGTTACCTGTTATACAGTGAAGACAAAGAAACACCATATATGAATTTCATGTCAGATGACTGAGTAAAAATATTGTACGATTAACAATTCAATTAATGTTTATTAGTTTTCTTTCCTTCTTACTCTCTGTTAAGGTCGCAAGCTTTCACTCGAAGAAAACAGCTGCTGAGAAGGCATATGTATCTGCATTATGCAAAATACTTGTCTCACTTCATTTTCGGTTATCAGAACAAGGGCCCATAAAAATTATGAGGAAACTTCTATGTCGTATGGCTGAATGTGTATCTTCAGAGAAGGATCTTGTTAAAGAATTGAGACGCATGGCTGATCATCTAATGACTATTGACAGGCAACAAGATCAAGAATTGCCGCAAGAAGAAGTTAATCTCATTTTGGGTAATGCTTTATATTTTTTCTTTGAAATGCATTGTCTGAAATGATTACATGCCTAGACTTTGGTTCATGTTGTGGTCATATTATTATGATGACGTGGGGACAAGAAGTTTGTTAATCAAGCAAAAGAAACCAACTGAATTTAAATTAGATCAGTTACATGAAGTATCACTTTTTCAGGCTTTCTTTCATGATTTAAGATTTGACTAGTACAACGGAAAAAGTAGTGTAGCAAGCAATTTGAATTTATCAACATGCATGTAGCAAGCAATTTTAATTTGAATCTGATTTGAGCAGTATTATTCTGTTTTACTGGCCGTACTTATCTCTCCCGAAAACCTATTACGGCTAACATTTATCTCTACCATCCTATTTTTTTGAAGGAAAATTGGAACTCGACTTCAACCTGGATTTGGATGCTTCTGTTGCAATGCCAGAAACACCAGCTGTACAACCAACGAGAGCCACACGTGCAAGGAGAAGGGTAAGGATCGAGGAAGATAGTTCTGATGATGAAGAAGATTCACATGCTTCTGTGGTTCCTACCCCTGTTAATACGGTAAAAAGTCGCTCACAGAGAGCAAGCAAAACTGCAGCCATGAACAAGATGTCGTCTGCCATTAGATCACCCATAATTGATGAATTTGAAGAGCAAGAGGAAGAAGAAGAAGCGTCGAACTTGACATCTGAAGATTCTGAAGAATCCGCCCAGTCTAGTTAAATAGGTAGCTAACATGGTATATGTAATGGTCATTTCTATGTAATTTATTAAACATGTATGTTGTATTGTTTGATTTAGATTGCAGGTTTTGTACAGAACGGCGTCAATAGTTCATCTTGCATTTGCTTGTGCAAGTCATAGGCTATTAGTATTGCATTTAGTTTGAATGAATGAAATTCACTTCAGTAATCTAGTAATTATTACCTGTGACTCTGTTGGCCAGTTGGTATTAAGAGCAAGTTTAATTTGTAATTGTAGCTCTAATCTGCATATGTTCTACTGATAGTGATAGATCACTGCTACAGATAGATGCCAAATTGCCAATTTAAAGTTGTGTTTGAGAATTGAGGCCTAATTACTCTGCTTACAAATGAATTTGGTTTTTTCTTATCTTCTTTATGTTACATTTTTGAAATGGGAGAGGGGGCAGTTTTCGTCTCCTATATTCCCGCAGGATCTGATGGATCCACATTATCTGCACTCAATTGAATTCATGATATATTATAGTTAACAAATTGAAACTGCTGGGACTAAAATCAATGGCTCACATGTTAGACTTTTTAATAAATCTGATTCAAAACAAGAGTGACTTCTCTGTTTTTTATCATTTATTTTTTGTTTTGAAATGAGAGATTTGCTCTAAAATATAAAATCATCATTTATAATTTTGATAAAGCATAATTTGACATGCATGTATCTTTCTTGCTAGGGGTGAGCATGACCCAACCTCCAAAACATGCTTACTCCAAAATCCATGTTATACTCGTACCTTATTTAAAAAAAATGTTATACTCGGAAGAAAGTGGTCATGAGTTTAGTATCTAGCTACTATGTATGGGAAAAATCAACTTTAGATGCAAGAATTTACCTTGTATACCTTAAAAAAAGTCAAATAAAACACGACTAAACGATGGATACTTCATATCGATATCATTATTATAAAAAAGAGAGTCATACTTTAGCTTGATTATACGATAAAGAACTAAAAATATCAATCTTTCACTTCAAATTTGTACTCTTAATTAAATGACCACTTTATAATTGTGGTTTAATTGTTCGTCTATTCAATATGTTATGTCTTAATTTTTTTGTTGTGTTGACTCTTTAATTTTTAAGAGAAAAGAGTTCTGATAATCTAAAGTTCAAATGAGAGATAAATAAAATATAATTAAAGTTGATCGTCTAAATTGACTCGATCTTAATTTAACCTTTAAAACATTAAATTTGTTCGGTTTATAGAGGAGTTAGGTTAAAAAATACCCAATAAAAATTTAAGGTTGGACCGTCCCTTTGTCACCACCATACTTCTAACAATTTCAACCACTAATTATTTTAAATGAATTAAATTATTTTACTCTTAACACATTTGAAGGACATCATGTTATTGGCCTCTCAAAAAAGTATATGTTATTGGTAATTGTGTGGCTTAAAAATAATCAATCTATATCATCAATATAGTAGTACATGTTGTCTGTTAGGCCAAAGCATATATCATGTTTCTGATTGTCGGACTCCTTATTTTAGTTTAGGTATAGAAAATACTATGTTATTGATCATTGTACCAATAAAAATATGCTGGAAAAAGAAGAAGAACGAAGATTTACGATGTAATTGAATCCAAATATGACAAATAATCTTCTACTATTAGACAATTTTTTTTAATCTCCACCAACTCCCAAAACAAAAATTAATACAAGCTCAAAGCTTAATGGACCGAATTGTGAAGCTCCCATGCTGAATGATGATGTTATCTTGCATTCTTTCGTTCCGTGGTCCCATATTATAATGTCATTGTTGTAGTCATACTTTATTTCTTTTAAGTGTTGTCTTAAAAGTTTTTATACAAACCACAAAAAATAATACATATTTCTTATTTTTATAAAATTATATATTTATAAGTAAGTAACTTTAAAATATTAAAATGATTGGTCTTTTTTATAAAAGTATACCAATTGGGAAACTCCTCCAATAAAACCCTAAGCACCAAGGCAAAACTAAAGCAAAATGATCACATTATTATAAATTTCTTTACAAGATTGTTAGTCGGCCAAACAAAATCCTCCAATGACGTTATTCTTAAGGCTTAAATAGTGGTCGATGTCATGGAGAGCACGTCCAAGTTCCATAAATGAGAAGGAAACTAAAATTTTGTCCTCCCAACCATTTGTGGACACACACTATGCACATGATAGGAGAAACTTTCATTTTCATATTACATTTTTGCACCTAGAAAGTGTAAGGTTCAAAAGAAAAAGACAGATTGTTCAATATAAATATGAAAAAAAAGTGAGGTCTCTCTCCCTCTTATTTTTTCGATAAGCAGAAAGTGAGGTCTCTAGTCCTTTTTTAAAATGGATATTAATTATTTGTCATGCAATTATTTTTAAGTAACTATAGGGGCAAGACATTGACTCTACCCAAGTCTTTCAAATGTATAGTTAACCTCTTTACACTATTCGTGGTCCCCATGGATTTACCTTTCGTTTTCATCTCGAAGTGACTCAAATAAAGTAGACAGATAATACAAAAATGAGTTCAATATTTTAAGCTTTGAACTAAAAACAGAAACTCAAATTCACTATCCTCTAGTTACTATATGTAATAGTATCCGATGCGTGTAAGCAAGAATTCTATGTTACCATCATCAAACAAAAATTCGTATAAACAGTATAAATGATTTTCTCTTAATTCTTTTAACTTGTAAAAAAAGTAGTAACTATTAACAAATTTAAAATTACTTACCTTTTTTATTTCTAATAATTTAGTCAAAATGATCCTATATTTAAGGAGGAATGTAGTAGAATGGAGGCAGTACTATAGAGAGGGTGAAGAAATTAAAATAAGAAGGATAATATGTTCATTTATTATATGTCCATCAAATAACAATAGATTAAGAAAAACATTATCTGCAAATAAGCGAGCATGTGCTGCAACATTGGTGTGAGGCATGCAATCAAAGCTTACACATGGGGTGCTATACCAATTGAGAGTTTGGCGTGTTAATGACTGCAATTTATTTTCCAAATATGTATAAGTCACTTTCATAGATAAGATTAATTAACTTTCTACGCTATTAGTAGTATACAAAGTTTGGTCAATGTGTATTCTCACAAATCTTGGTTGATTTGGTTTCACTGTCTGATTGGTTGCAACATATAGTTTGCACAACCAAACATATTGCCCCAACTTAGCACCATTTTAATATAAGTCATTGATATATTTTAAATTTATTTTAGCGGACTGAATGACATGAGAAAAAAGCTGCTACAAAGGATTATTTTAGTAGTGTAAGTTAGGGCATTCTATTTAGTGGTGCAAACTAAATGCCACCTATGTTTATACGTGTCATTCTTCCATGTTTGGTCGAACTGTTATGGCTCGAAAGGGTTTATGTTGCTTGGTGTTTTGGGGTGTTATGAAGCAGAGAGTTGTGGTGTGTGGATCTAACATGCTACTGTGTTGGTGGACGGGTTCATTTGTCAGTTATCACGATCTAAGTTTCGTGCTCGAATGTTGACACATCACTCTTTATTGCTTGATGGTGCGAAAAAAACACGACGAATTTTGACGAACAAAAAACTACCCGTACTTCGCTGACCGGAAGGATTGTATTATTATTTTTTATTATTAAAAAAATAAATTATCTCCAACCATTTTTGTATTCCGGCAAGTGGGAGTTATGTGATTACTTTTCTATTGAAACAATGCAACTTAAATGCTTCAATTTCACTTTCGTTGATTTTCGTACATGCATGTTTCGTACCATATAGCAATAATCTTTTTATAGTTAATCAGTTTCGTGTTCGTACGCAGATGCGCTGAATTGTGTACACGATGCGTGGTTGTTCGCCTTATTTTAGATTTGGCTCTCTATCTTTCAAGGTTGTTTTGCTTTACCTTTTGCTTGTTTGTTTTTGTTGTATATACGATTTAACTTTTAAGGTGTGTTTGTTTCTTGGTTACAAAATTTATTGTTGAGATTAACTTTTCTAGGAATATAATGATGGAAATCCTTTTTCAAAGGAATGTTTAAGAAAAGTGTTTGGATAACATATTAAGTTTCTCGAAATAATTTTTTTTAAATTCCTATCAGTTACAATTATTTTAAATATTCATAAAAATAATGTTTCATCGTGTGTATAAATGGATGTTAATTTTCCTAATTAATTAATATAATATGTACCAAAAAATAATAATAACTACATGAAGTAGTTGGACACTTGACATTCCTTCTAGTCCTGCACCATGTGTGGCTCGTAGCACGCATCACGCATGTACCAAAGGTCGAACACTTCTAAATTTCTTTCAAATGCGCAATGCATAGCACACATCATAAATTTACTAGTAGCTGATCTTTCATTTTCTCTTCATCCCTTGCTCCATTTATCCTCCCCAAATTGCCCTAATAGCTATACCACAAGAAATCACTTAATATAACTTGTAAGAAAGTATAACATGACCACACAGTTGTCTGTTTTGATGATTTAACATGTTTCAAGGTCTTGTGCATCTAATAGCTCTTTGATGATCATCCATTGCATTATTTACAAAAACTTAACTAAAACAATTGATAACTTGTTGGAATGACTCTAAAATGTTGCTTAGAACCTTCCTTTTAGAAGAAGAAATGCTAATGACAACAATTTGAAGGAAGATTTACAATAGTTGAGTTTGCCTCATATTGTTGGTCTAGTTCCTTAAATGGAGTTACCTTCAAATCCTATTATTAGTCGAGTTGAGACTGGTTTTGTGGCAAATCCTTTAGTCTAGAGGACAAACACTACAATATATCCGCATGGATTACCACTAGATACGTTTCACCCACATTGGTACAAAATCTCCAAAGTTCCTTTCGATATAGCAATGTAGAGATCCGAGTAGATCATATTGGAATTAGTCATACCGGAGCTACCCTTAACATTCATTTTCAAACATATTAGTCTTTTTGGTGCACCACACCAAAATATGAATATAATATTTTTTGACAAATTAAAGATAAGCAACACTATCGTCTAGTGGATTCTAAGTACCATATGTCTTTAGAGACGTTGTTTCGAAGCTAAAATCAAACGTATACAATGGACGCTAGTGCCTAGTAGCTTCACTTTTTGGGGATACTCTTAATAAGATTTGGTTTTATTCAGTGTCTCCTTTAGAGTCCATTTTGATGGACGCTAGTATTTTCACAAGATGGATGTTACATGTTCATTTGTTGAATACATAATGCCACAAAAAGTTGTCGCTATTGTTATTTTTTTTTGGGGTCTTAGTTGAAGCGGTAATTCACTAAAATTAAACTCACACATAACTGTGAGGTTTCGGGTTCGAACTCGGGTCATGACGTTCAACCTTGTAATATCGGCATTTACCAATTGAGTTAGGACTTCTAGACGTTATTTTTTTTTTATAATACAGAATCATCAACTAAACAAAATGACGTTCTAAAAATTAGTATTCAAGCACATGAAATATAAATCCATCAATTCTCAACAAAATAAAGGCAAAACAGTTTATTATAAAACCATAAAGGTAGAACAATGTTTTACCCTTATAAGTTGAGTTAACTGGACAAATCAATCTTTGAATGGGACATATTTAACTTCAACACACTTCAAATAATATTTCCTTTGGTGCTAAGAACCTATGGAAAATAAAAACCAAAGTTTTGGAATAGATGAGTAACTACGACCACTAAAATTGTGCTCTATTTGTTGAGAATTTAAATTGTCGGGGGCAATTCATTAGTTGCACCAAACTTTATAATGGTGCTGTCTGACTGTAAATTTATGGTGTTGCATTGCATCACGAAATCTAGAATTAGAATGAAATATTAATAGCTTAGGCCATGTGCTCCCAATAGAAATAGAACAGAATCCTCCAATTTGAAGAAAATCTCCAATTAACAGGACAATACAATTGTTTTTCCTATTCATCAATCAACCTATTCATTTGCCAATAAAATTGTGGAATGCACTAACAACAATTTGAACTAGCAAGTGGCTACACATTTTGCTTCAATGAAACAGAAAGCTGAAGAATGTGGAATCCACCTAAACTATTTTGTAGTAATCTTTACAGATTTATGCATGTAAGATCTACCACCATATGATAATGTCCAATGACAAATTTCTATTTTTTTGTTGTTGAAAAAGAAAAAGAAAATTTCGATTAACTTCCGAGTTTAGAAACATCTCAATACAAACATGGTAGTGTTTGGGTAATGTAATTGATATAAGTCTTTGTTTTTTTTTACTAATGATATAAGTCTTATAAATCACAAGAAGCTTTTTTACATGTACATTTTGATCTGAAGGGTATTAAGGTAAAAAACTTCATCATATTGTGTATTGAAGATATTGGTGGGAAAATATATCATCCGGTCATTGTTATAAGCAAAAATCAACATTTTAAATTCATTTGATTAATGATATTTTATTATGAACATTTTAAATTCATTCAATTATTCTCTTTTCTTTATTTACTCTTTCACTTATTTACTACATTTTTTCTTTACATGTATTAAACAACCTAATGTAATTATTCGCTAAATAGAAACCTTAAGTTACACTCAATAAGATAAAGCTAATATATAATGTCATAGAGGGATTTGGTGCAGTAATTGCGTGATATAGTTATCAATATCAATCATTTGATCTCAATAAACAATCAAAATCGTTTAAAACTAATTTTATTATTGTATAATTTAAACCGTTTGATCTTAGATTAGCATCCGAGATGTTTACTGCATGAAACTGTGTGGAATTTCGAATGCAGTCATTCAAGATTCATTCTAGAGCACATGAATCATATCAAAGATTTTATGTTGAGTTATAGGAAGCAAAACTCATGGCCACCACGTACCCACTACTTAATTGTGTGTTGTGTATACGTGAGCGTGAGGAAACAACAGTAAATAAAACAGAAATTTTGCTACCTCAAAAGATGCACATTTGTAGAAGATTATTATGTTTTCTTGCTGTATTTGTAAATAAAAAATATTTTTATGGACACCTATTTTTTTCACATCTTCGGTCTTTGGGTTATTCAAGTGCAAAAATATGATAAATTTAACTGAGTAGATAGTTAATTTATGAAGTTGAATTATTTATAATTTTGATTGTAAATTGAATAAACCATGTATAAGTGAATTAACAGAATATTTGAATATATGTAACTAACTAGATGTCATATTGAAGTTTTACATTGTTTAAGTTTTTATGTTGTTGGATGTATAATTGTATTTGAACATTCTCATCATTTAAACTAATATTTTAGATAAAATTCAAACTCATTTAATATAATTATCGAATTCAAAGAATATTAACAAATATAAAAAAATAAAAAATAAATAGGGTCGAAGTATCATTAATCAATTAACCACAGTACATAATCTTAATGCATTTTGGTAAAAAAAAAAAAAAAAATCTTATTTATGCATGATGAGAGCAAACACTATTCGCACATTGACCATCCCTTTTGCGAAGGTTGGAAAAAGTATAAAAATTCTTGTCAGCATCCTCACGTAAACTGCAGTTTTGGATGATATTATTATGAGTTAAATATGCGTTTTTATCCCGATAAAACTAACAAATTTTGGTTTTGCTCCCTATCAATTTTTTGTCATTAATTTTAATCCTTCTAAAATTTAAAGTATTATTTTTCTCTCTGTAAAATGAACAAAATATAATTTGGGCCATGGAAAAAAAAATCACTTAAAACTAAGTAAATATTTATAAAGACTAATTTTTATTTTATTTTTAAGGATTTAAAGTACATTTAACTCAGAGTTAACCATAACATATAGTATAACTAAAAAGCATGAAAAATGATGTGATAAGTTAAAATAATATTTTTCTTGACAAAGTTAAAATAATATTGTTAACCATTATCTTTTTTCCTAAAAAAAACCATTATCTTTTATCAAACACATAACAATCTTAACCCAAAAGCGCTTAGATGAGATGAAACATATATCTTATAACTTAATTAAAGTTTTGGGTTCGAATCCAACCTTGGACATACAGTAACGTTAAAACTCTTAGGGAGAGTTTGCCGTCTATTTAAATCCCAAAATGTTCTAGGGATTAGTCTCTACAGCTGCGCGCGGAGGATACTCGGTTTAAAAAATAATAATAATGTTAACCATCATCTCAAGTTGACAAGTTACTGTATATTAACGCCAAAAGTCCTTAATTTCGGTGGGAGACTTAGGATTAATGTCAATAATCAAACGCATCAAATGCAAACTTCAATTACTTATTTTTCTTTCATGTGTAAGCACTTTGAGAACATTAACAGATATGAAAGAAACGACATGAAAAAAAGCATAAAATAACACAAGTGAAATTCAAATATAACGGATGTGACGAGTGACACCTCCTTTTTTTAGTTTTAGCTAAGAAACTTTCCAATGATGTCTTAAGCATGCGAGGCCAAGTTGAGTCGAACTTGATACGAATAGGTTCAGTTTAAAACTCAACAGAAATTTGTTTTGAACATTTTCTTTCAACTCGAATTTAACGAAGAAGACTTGCTTGAACACAAATACAAATAAAAAAGGTTTGGGCTCACTCACAAAAGTAAAGAAAAATAAATGAAAAAGAATTTAGTCATATTATTCAATTATTTTTTTTCCTTTAATTTTGTTCAAATATGTGTGTGTCTAAACACTTTTTTTTCTTGTGTTTGTGACCAAGAAAGAATTTCTTCAAATTCAACTTGATTTGAGCAAAGAAGAACCCCAATTTTAATGAATAACCCAACTATTAAAAAGAGTTCCCTTTTCTTTTCTAAAAGAGAAAGTCCTCTTAACGAGTCTCCCCAAAACACTATTTAAGCATTCTAAAATAACAAAATTATTTTTTAGAAAAATCAAATGTTTCAATTTTCGATGCATTGATTACACGACAAATGCTTACTATTTATGTTCCTTAAAGAGTGTTCTGGGGCACTCGTTGACATTTTCTAAGGAAAAATGATATTTGAACAACCATTTTTTGACAACTTTCTCTCTGATACTCACATTATGTTTTTTTTTTGTCAAGACATTATGTTTTTACTTTATGTTTC